>Ga0255761_10000190_pt1 | contig 56879 bp, 60 predicted proteins | sample 071ome_29_FD_179961 | JGI IMG/M metagenome (GOLD analysis project Ga0255761, IMG submission 179961) | Coastal salt marsh microbial communities from the Groves Creek Marsh, Skidaway Island, Georgia - 071407BT metaG (version 2) | ecosystem: Environmental > Aquatic > Marine > Intertidal zone >... | reverse complement strand
GGGGATCAAACATAAATTACAATGTTAAAAAACTAATATTAGATTATGTTTTTTCTTTTTTAAACACTGTTTATTTTGATGTTTATGAAAAAAATATTCGTTCACAAAAGTCGGTAATGAAATTAGGTGGAATCTTAAACAAGATTAACTCAAATAAACATGAATATATTTTAACAAAAAAGGAATGGTCCAAATGGGACTCGAACTAGGGTCTGTATTTCCTTTTCTAAACCAAACTGTTTGGTGTCTATTTATTTTAACCTCTGGTGGTCTACTTGATATAACTTCATGTAATGAATTTACAACTTTGGAACACTATTTGGAACACCAATAGGTTTTTGAAAAAACAAAACCCTCTAAATCAATGACTTAGAGGGTTTGTTGGTGGTCCCACCTGGGCTCGAACCAGGGACCAACTGATTATGAGTCAGCTACTCTAACCAACTGAGCTATAGGACCTTTTTAGCGGCACAAATATAGACATACTGGCATCAAGAACAAAGCGCCTATTTGAGTTTATCCTTCTTTTTTAGACCAAACTGCAAACAAGAGAAAAAATCCGGTTCCCATTACGGCAAAAGCAACCGCAGCTAAAAATCCAAACAAGAAATTGTAGGCGTTGTCTTCCACCAATTGAAACAAAGCCGAATCTCGAAAAGGATCATTAAACAAAACCAAATAGAGCGCCACCATATAAAACAGCGCCCCTATTCCTAAAAAAACACTTTTCAACATTGTTTTCTAATTTTAATCTTAAAGATATAAAATCTAAATCCTTTAGAAAACAGAAAAACAAGAAGGCTTCATAAACCTCTAAAAACCCTCACTCCTCCAAATGTTAGTATCTTTACCCAAAAAAGTGAAAAAGCAAAAGCCAGATCAAGTTGCGTGGGACGAAGAAAAAGAGGCTTACATTGCCAAATGGCTTCCCTATGCCAGCTCATTAAGTGGCCCCGTGATTGAGGTGCCCAATGTGGACCATTTCAAAAAGAAAGGAGTAGATGCTGTTTCCAAACATTTCCAAGCTGAACTCGAAGAGCTCAAAGAAAAAATTAAAGCCTTCGTATCCTTGGCTGCCAACACCCAAAAAGTATACAATGCACACTTTAAGTTTGAACCCATAGTGGGCGAAACCTATCACCTCTATCAAGGCCATAACGAACCCTTTTTATCTTTAGTGGCCCCCGAGGAATGGAAACGACCCTATTTGGGTAGCTACAGACTCAATCCGGAATATAAATGGATTCAAGTGTCATGGCCCCCTTCGAGTGATTAAACTTTCAACGCCTTCTCTCTTCAAATTATCCTTATTTTTATACCATGGAGGAAAACCTAAGCGAACGTCAAAAAAAAATCAATAAACTCTTACAACAAGAAATTGCTTTGCTGTTGCAAAAAGCCATTCGGCAGGGGGGGTCTACAAACCTAATGGTTTCTGTTTCAAAAGTGCGGGTCACCGTAGACCTCACCTCGGCTAAAGTATTTGTTAGTTTTTTTCCTTCCCAAAAAGCCTCCGATTTACTCCAAACCCTGCAAGAAAATGCAACCCAACTTAAACACGATCTCTCTCAAATCTTGCGTCACCAGCTCAGACGGGTGCCTGAATTGAATTTTTTTCTAGATGATTCTCTCGATTATGTAGCGCAAATAGAAAACGCTTTAAACCATGGAGATAACCCCATAAAAAACCCTGACACGCTCTCCAAAAGGCAAAAAAAATGAACGCGCCCTTAAAAATTGCTTTGCGCTATTTTTTCTCCAAGAGCAAACAAACGGTCATCAACCGCATCAATACCTTTGCTCTAACCTTAGTTTTTTTGGCCTCCTTGGCCCTTTTTGTGGTGTTGAGTGCTTTTGATGGCTTAAAAGATTTTGGGCTTTCGTTTAGCAATAGTTTCTATCCAGACTTCCTCCTCAAACCAAAACTGGGCAAAACCCTTCAGCTCGATTCTCTTCAACTCCAAGCCATAGAAAACCTTAAACCCATTTTGGGTGTTGCCCCTGAAATTGAAGAAAAAGTTTTTTTAAGCTACCAAGAAAAAAACCAAGTGGCCTATCTAAAAGGGGTCACCTCCTCTTATCATGAAGTGATGCCAATTGAAAATCAGCTCTATGTTGGCAACTGGTTGGAAGAAGGCCCGCAAGCGGTAGTGGGTTTTGGAATTGCCAATGCCTTAAGCCTAGGGGTTAATGATTTTGATGCTTTTTTAGAATTAATTGTACCCAAAAAACAAAACCAAGCACTACTCAACCAAGACCCTTTTGAAAGAAAATCTGCTTATGTGGTGGGGCTCTATCAAATCTCTGAAGAACTAGACCAACAATATGTCTTTGCCAATGCTTCATTTGCTCAAAATTTGCTAGGCCTTTCAGCCAATACTTTTTCTCAAATTGGCCTAAAAGTGACGCCCAATACCCACAAAGAATACCTGCTGGAAAACCTGTCCCCTTTTTTTTCTCAAGAACTCGAAGTCCTCTCTCGAAAAGAGCAAAATGCAGCTTTATACAAAATGCTCAACCTCGAACATCTGGCCATTTATTTCATTTTTACTTTGGTGATGATCATTGCCCTTTTTAATGTCATTGGAGCCATCATCATGATGATATTAGATAAAGAAAAACAACTCAAAATACTCTATGCTATGGGAATTGCCCCTACAGCCATTCGAAACATTTTTTTCCTTGTAGGACTCCTGGTCTGTGGTGTGGGTGGGCTTTTAGGCTTGTTAGCTGGTAGCGCTTTGGTGTTGTTTCAAGATTTTTTCCCCTTTCTTTATGTGCCCGGCACGAGTTTGCCCTATCCGGTTCAATTTCGTTTGGAAAACATCCTAATTGTTTGGACCACCCTCATGGCATTAGGAGCTTTGAGTGCTGCTTGGGCCTGTCGGGGTGTGGTTAGAAAACTTCAGCAAACAGCCCCTGCTGGCTGATCTTTAAAGGCAGAAACGATTTGATCAAAAACAGCAAAAACCTCTTCAGAATGGTTAGTGGTTACCAAGGCTGTTCGATATTCTTTAAAGTTAGGAATACCCTTAAAATAATTGCTATAATGACGCCTGGTTTCCAACACGCCTAAGGTTTCCCCTTTCCAATCTACAGCCATTTCTAAATGGCGGCGCGCTGTTTCTACTCGAGCAGCGATAGAAGCTGGAGACAAATGGGAGCCTGTGGCTAAAAAGTGTTTCACCTCCTTAAAAAACCAAGGATTGCCAATACTAGCACGACCAATCATAGCACCATCTAAGCCAAAATCATCCCGCATTTCTTTGGCACGTTCAGGAGTGTTTACATCTCCATTGCCAAAAATAGGAATATGCATTCTCGGGTTATTTTTCACTGCTGCAATAGGGTGCCAGTCGGCCTCCCCTTTATACATTTGCGCGCGAGTACGACCATGAATGGACAATGCCGCACAACCCACATCTTGCAGGCGTTCAGCCACTTCAACAATTTTAATTGAATCGTGATCCCACCCTAAACGTGTTTTTACCGTTATGGGTAGAGACGTGCGTTTCACCATAGCTTCAGTGAGCTTTACCATAAGGGGAATGTCTTTTAAAATACCCGCGCCAGCACCTTTACACACCACTTTTTTAACCGGGCATCCAAAGTTGATGTCGATAATATCGGGCTTTGAGGCTTCAACAATTTCAACCGATTGCAACATAGAATCTAAGTTGGCCCCAAAAATTTGTATTCCAACGGGTCTTTCCTTTTCGTAAATATCTAGCTTTTGAACACTCTTTGCGGCATCGCGAATCAAACCCTCACTGGAAATAAATTCGGTATAAACCACATCTGCTCCTTGTTCTTTGCACAACGCTCTAAAGGGGGGGTCACTAACGTCTTCCATGGGCGCTAGCAAAAGCGGAAAATCAGGCAAATCTATGGCTCCAATCTTTGGCACTTGAAATTTTTGGTAAAAATAGGCAAAACTTCACTCTCTATCAAAGCCCCCACTTTCTAGCCCTGCAATAAAATCCTCATCCCAATAGGCCATTATTTCCCCGTTTATGAGATGATAGATCCTTGGGGGTGGTTCTCCAATGAGGCTAAAAAAGGTGTTGGTGTCTATAAAAGCATAAGGATAGTTGCTTTGTGTTAAGGCTTCAAATTGGGCCACACTGGTGCTTCCTTCCCTAAAAAACAAGAGGTAGAGGGGTAACTTTTGTTGCTGCTCCAATTCCCATTTTGCTAACTCTCGGGCAAGTTGTTGGCAATGTTCACAGTCCAGATTAAAAACACCTACCAATTGTTCTCCCGTATTTAAATCTACACGCCCCGCTTTTTCGAAATGGGTGTAGGAGCTAAAACTTAAGTTGTCAAAGTTTGGAATTGGCAAGTGCACCCATGGTGCCAATAGAAACAAAAGAGGCACCAAAACAAAAAAGTGAGGTACTCGTTTTTGAAATTTACTGCGTTTGTAGAGTATTGCGCCTAGCAGCAGCAACATATTTTAAACAAAGACTCAAGCGGGGTCATGGCAATCATTTCCCCAAAGCAGCCACAATTTGCGTCATAGCCTGTGCTCCATAAATAAAGCAAATGCAGAGAAAGACCCGTTATTAAAAGCATGGCAAAAACCAGCAATAATTTACGGTAGAAGGGCAACAACAAACAAAAGCCTAAGCCCAGTTCGAGGCCTATGATAAAACGGGTTAAATGAGCCGCTTGTGTTCTGGTTTGCACGAGGTCTTGTTCTAAAACTGTAATTTCAAAATAGCCCGGAGCAATCCATTTGGTGTAGGCCGAAAAGAGAAAGCCAAAAGCAAAGAGGAAGCCTAAGATTTGAGTAGATCGAGACATAGTCAAATATACAATTTAATTAAATCCAAAACCAGAGCAAATAGCTATATTTGTTCCATCTAAGAACGCTGGTGCGGTATGAAAAACATCCGAAACTTTTGCATCATTGCCCATATTGACCACGGCAAAAGCACGCTTGCTGATCGTCTTTTGGATTTTACCGGCTCCATCACCGAACGTGAAAAGCAAAACCAACTTTTAGATAATATGGATTTGGAACGCGAGCGGGGCATCACCATCAAATCGCACGCCATCCAAATGGAATATGTCAAAGATGGGCAAGCCTATATTCTCAATCTGATTGACACCCCTGGTCATGTCGACTTTTCCTATGAAGTTTCTCGGTCAATTGCGGCCTGTGAAGGGGCTTTGCTGGTTGTTGATGCTGCCCAAAGCATACAAGCTCAAACCATTTCCAATTTATATTTAGCCCTAGAAAACGATCTAGAAATTATTCCCGTTCTCAACAAAGTAGATTTGCCTTCTGCAAACGTGGAAGAGGTAACCGATGATATTGTAGATTTACTGGGCTGCTCTGCTGATGAAGTCATTCCCGCTTCTGCAAAATCTGGTCTTGGAATTGACGCCATTATAGACGCTATTTTAGACAAAATACCCCCGCCCAAAGGAGACCCCAATGCCCCCTTGCAGGCACTCATTTTTGACTCTGTCTACAACCCCTTTAGAGGGGTAGAAACCTATTTTAGAATCTTAAATGGGCGTTTGTCTAAAGGCCAAAAAATTCAATTCATGGCTACCCGTAAAACCTACTATGCCGATGAAATTGGCACCCTTAAACTCACCCAACACCCCAAAAAAACAATTGAAGCTGGCGATGTGGGCTATCTGATTACCGGCATTAAAGAAGCAAAAGAGGTTAAGGTGGGAGATACCATTACCTTGGCCGAAAATCCAACCGATCAAGCCATTGCCGGTTTTGAAGAAGTAAAACCTATGGTTTTTGCAGGCATCTATCCCGTTGATACAGAAGATTTTGAAGAGTTGCGTTCAAGCATGGAAAAACTTCAGCTCAACGATGCTTCTTTGGTCTTTTCTCCTGAAAGTTCAGCTGCTCTAGGGTTTGGATTTCGTTGCGGTTTTCTAGGCATGCTGCATCTCGAAATAATCCAGGAGCGCTTGGAACGAGAATTTAATATGACGGTCATCACCACCGTTCCCAACGTTTCCTATCATGCCTACACCAAAAAGACTCCAGATGTGCCCTTGCTGGTCAACAACCCCTCCGATTTGCCCGACCCCTCCGTCTTAGATCGAGTAGAGGAACCCTACATAAAAGCCTCCATCATCACCAAAGCAGATTTTGTTGGTAATGTGATGACCCTTTGTATTGAAAAACGCGGACAGATTACCAATCAAACCTATCTCACCCAAGAGCGAGTAGAGCTTAGTTTTGACCTGCCTTTGGCAGAAATTGTGTTTGATTTTTACGATCGCCTCAAAACCGTTAGCAAAGGCTATGCTTCTTTTGACTATAGCCCAGTGGGATTAAGGGCTTCCAAATTGGTTAAGGTAGATATTTTGCTCAATGGCAATCAAGTAGATGCCCTTTCTGCTTTAATTCATGCCGACAATGCCTACTCTATTGGTAAAAAAATCTGTGAAAAATTGCGGGAACTCATTCCAAGACAGCAATTTGATATTCCTATTCAAGCAGCCATTGGAGCCAAAATAATTTCTCGTGAAACCATAAAAGCCCTTCGTAAAGATGTAACCGCCAAATGTTATGGGGGCGATATTACACGCAAGAGAAAACTACTAGAAAAACAAAAGAAAGGAAAAAAGAAAATGCGCCAAGTGGGCAATGTAGAAATTCCACAACAAGCCTTTATGGCCGTTCTCAAACTCAACGACTAGCCTCTTTCCTTTTTTTCGCTCATTTTTTTATAGCTTTAACGAAAACTCAAAAACTATGCTGCGTTTTTCGTTGTTTGCCATCATGCTCATGCTGTTAAATGGTTGTGAGTCTAGTACTAAAAATAAACTCCCGCGAATTGCCATTGCAGGCTTAGCCATTGAATCAAGTACCTTTTCACCCGCTCAAACTACCATTGAGGCCTTTCAAGCACGGCGGGCTGAAGAAGTTTTTAGTTATTATCCCTTCTTAAACGAAGACCAACCGCTGCGTCAAAAAGCCATTTGGTTTCCCACCCTCAGAGGACATGCGCTTCCCGGCGGCATCGTGACGCGAGAAGCTTATGAATCCCTCGTTGAAGAAACCCTTTCGCGTTTGAGAGAAAACCTCCCCTATGACGGTCTGTTTTTTGATATTCACGGCGCCATGAGTGTAGTGGGCTTAGAAGATCCTGAAGCTGATTTCATTGAACGTATTCGAGAGGTGGTGGGCTACAAAACCCTCATTTCAACCTCAATGGATTTGCACGGCAATGTTTCCAAGCGTTTGGCTCAGGGTTCAGATTTAATTACCTGCTATCGAATGGCACCTCATGAAGATGCGCTAGAATCTAAAGAACGAGCCCTTCGTTTATTGGTTAATCGATTGGAAAACGGCTTAGGAAAACCCGCCTATAAGGCCTATGTTCGGGTGCCCATTTTGCTTCCCGGAGAGAAAACCAGCACACGAATTGATCCCGGCAAAAGTCTTTATGCACAAGTCGCTCCTTTAGCTGCTCAAAAAGGGGTTTTAGATGCCGCCATATGGATAGGCTATGCTTGGGCCGACGAAGCCCGAAATCACGCTGTGGTAATGGTCACCGGAGACGATCAAAACAAAGTGCGAGAGGCAGCCGAAACCTTGGCCAATGCCTTTTGGAACGTTCGGCGCGATTTTGACTTTGTTGCTCCCACCACCACTTTTGACAAAGCCTTGGCACAAGCCTTAAACAGCAACCAAAAACCCTTTGTCATTAGCGATATGGGAGATAACCCAACCGCCGGAGGTGCCGGAGATGTGACATGGACCCTTCGGGAATTACTCAACAGAAATGAATTTAAAAGCCCTGATGGGCCAAGTGTAATTTATGCTTCTATTCCGGGTCCCAATCTTGTAGCTAAAGCGCTTGAGGTGGGCATTGGCAATACAGTAGAGGCAACCGTTGGGGCTGCCGTTGACAATCGCTATGCTCCGCCCCTAAAACTCAAAGGCACAGTAAAAGCCATTCACCAAGGCGATTCCAACGCCGAAGTAGAAGTGGTCGTTCAAACCGGTTCTCTCCAAGTGATTGTGACCCAAAAAAGAAAACCCTATCACTACGAAAAAGATTTTACAACGCTAAACCTCAACCCTAGAGAAGTAGCTATACTCATAGTTAAAATTGGTTATTTGGTTCCTGAACTTTATAATCTACGTGGCGATTGGGTAATGGCGCTTACCCCCGGAGGAGTGGATCAGGACTTAGAGCGCCTACCCTACCAAAATGTGATAAGGCCCTTATTTCCACTAGACCCTGATATGCCAGATCCTAATCTGGAAGTCGATTGGATCCCGAAGTCTGGATCAACGTTGCAGAAATAGCCTTTTTCAAATTTTCTTTATCAAAAAGGACATGCTGTATTTGGCATTAAAAAACAGTGGCATCTTAGGCGTGGGTATAGGATAGATGCGGGTTATACTGGGATTATAGAGTGTAAAAACACCTTAATTGCCCTCATAAAAAAAGCAAATGAATTATTTCCATCTAGCAAAGTAAAAATGTTACATAAATTAGGTTATATTTAAGAGCAAGGCTATTTAACTGTTTTCAAAAAATGGAATCAATACCAAAAACAGGATTTAAAGGTTTAACCGAAAACTTTAAAAGTGATTTAATCGCTGCAATAAGTGTTTCGCTTATAGCACTTCCGCTTTCTTTGGGGATTGCTTTGGCTGCTGGAGCTCCAGCAATGTCTGGAATCCTATCTGCTGTTGTTGGTGGTGTTGTTACTACTTTTTTCAGAGGGGGGCATATTTCCATTAATGGTCCTGCAAAAGGAGTCATTGCGGTTATACTTTTGGGCATTACGCTAATGGATGACGGTTCTGGGCAAGCCTTTAACTATGTACTAGCCGCTGTTGTAATTTCTGGAGCACTACAGGCTTTGTTAGGGTTGCTTAAATTAGGCCGCTTTGCTGATGTTTTTCATTCTTCCGTCATTCTTGGAATTTTAGCTGCAATAGGGATTATCATTTTTGCTAAACAAATTCATGTAGCCTTAGGAACCGAATCTAAGAGTGCCAGCATTATTCAAAATCTTGTTGATGCCGTTATACTCCTTCCGCAGGCAAATCCATTCGTCGTTCTAATTTCCTTAACGGGCGTAATTATTTTACTATTTCACGCCAAAGTTGCCTTTCGTTTTTTCCAATTTTTCCCTGCCCCCATTTGGGTAATTGCACTTTCTATCCCCTTTGTTTATTTCTTTAATTTTTTTGAAAACCAGACCCTCGGATTTTTAAATCAATCATATGAAGTGGGGCCTCGCTTGCTTTTAGATATACCAACGAATTTCTTAGACTCTATTTTATTTCCCAACTTTTCAAAAATTAATACGATAGAGTTTTGGACCACAGTATTTTCCCTCTTGATTATTACGAGTATTGAAACTTTGGCAATTGCCAAAGCCGTAGATAAAATTGATCCCTACAAACGCAAAACCGATTTAAATAAAGATCTAACTGGGATAGGCATCAGTACCATCGTTGCAGGGTTAATTGGTGGTTTGCCAATTATTGCGGTCATTATTCGCAGTACTGTGAATATTCACAATGGAGCAAAAACAAAGTGGTCTAATCTATATCAAGGTATTTTACTCCTTATTCTTATTGTGGTATTAGGACCCCTGATGCGACAAGTTCCACTCTGTGCTTTCGCCGTTTTACTTGTGTTTACTGGATTTAAATTGGCTTCACCAGCAGTATTTAAACAAGTTTATGATCATGGGCCAGAACAGTTAATCTTTTTTGTTTTTACACTAGTATTGACCCTATATACCAACTTGTTAATCGGTTTGTTGGGTGGGCTAAGCTTAGTTTTGCTTACACATATTTTATTGGCCAAATTACCTTTGATTCAATTTTTCAAATTGACCTACCGGTCAGGGTCCCGTTTGATCAAACTCACAGAAGATCGTTTTGAATTAAAAATTAGGGGGATTGCCAATTTTTTAAGTATTCCCAAAACAGCTAAACTCATTTCAAAAATTCCTAAAGGAGCTGATGTTAATATAGACTTATCAGAAACAAAATTAGTCGGAATTACTTTCATGGATTATCTAGTTGATTTCCTCAAAATTCAAAAGAACTTTGGTGGAACGGTTGTCTTAGAAGGGCTTCATTCTCACGTGTCCTATTCCACCTACAATAGAGCGTTAAAAATATCTCTAAAAAACACTGCAACTAAATTATCTCCAAGGCAAAATCGTTTAAAAAATCTTGCCCTTGAAAAAAATTACAATTTTAAGCCCGATGTGGATTGGGATACTCGCTACTTAAAAGAATTTCATTTTTTTGAAATTCGACCTATTGAACGGAAATCTAATTGTGTTAAAGGCGTATTTGAAAAATTCAATATTTCGTGGGAGGTGTCTGACGTGACCTTTAACGAAGGGGAAGCTTTTTCTGCAGAAACTTTTAACACAACACTAATTGTTATGAGGTTGAACAAAAAAATTCCTGTTTTTACCATGGAAAAAGAGGGACTATTTGAAAGGCTATTTGATCGTGTGATTGCGCTTACAGGATATAAAGACATTGACTTTGAAATGTATCCTGACTTTTCAAAAAAATTCTTAATCACAGGAAAAGAAGAACCTAAAATTCGTTCTTTTTTTACTGACGAAAGAATCCGCTTTTTTGAAAATAATCATATCTACCATATAGAAAGTAATGGGGAAGCTATTATGATTTTTGATAAAATCAAATTGGCCCGAACAGATGAGACCATTTCCCTCATAGAGTACAGTAAACAATTAGCATCTCTTTTAAGTTAAAACTATAAGAATGGGCTCACAGGTTCTTTTGTTCATTAAAACAGTAAACGTTAGACTCAAATGAAATTATATTTTTTATTATTAATTAGCTTTTTTACCACAGCTGTTCTGGCACAAGAAAAGGAAGGTGCTGTGGAAATCTTAAAGCCTGAAATGAACGCCTTTTTCAATCAGGATTCTAAAATTGAAATACTTGCATCCGGCTTTGAATGGTCAGAAGGCCCTGTTTGGGTTCCACAGCTCAATGGACTCCTCTTTTCTGATGTGCCTGAAAACAAAGTTTTTTTGTGGAGCCCCAATAAGGGCTTAAGCGTTTTTTTAGACCCTAGTGGCTACACTGGCGCTGTGAGTAGAACAGGTGAAAGTGGCTCCAACGGCCTAACGCTAGATAAAAATGGCCATTTAATCCTCTGCCAACACGGAGACCGTAGAGTGGCTAAATTAAGCAGTTGGTCTTTTGAACAGCCCCACTATGAAACTTTGGTCGATCAATTTGAAGGGAAACGCTTTAATAGCCCCAATGACCTTGTCTTTTCCAAAGAAGGTACCTTGTTTTTTACCGACCCTCCCTATGGCTTGAATCAACAAGATCAGGATCCACAAAAAGAACTCCCTCATAATGGGGTCTATAAGTTAGCCACCGATGGTTCACTGAGCCTCATCACCGATCGTTTAGAGCGACCCAATGGCATTGCGCTTTCTCTAGATGAAAAGACACTTTATGTGGCCAATTCTTATGCTACAAACCCCATCATTTTAGCCATTGATTTAAGCACTACGCCCTATCAATCTAGCGTGTTTTTTGATGGTAGTGAGTTGATAAAAACCCGTAAAGGACTTTTTGACGGACTTAAAGTGCATTCTTCAGGGATAATATTTGCCACTGGACCTGGGGGTGTTTTGGTCCTTGATCCTGAAGGAAATCACCTGGGTAGCATTCGCACCAATGGCCCCACAGCTAATTGTGCCTTTGATCCTCAAGAAGACTATTTATATCTTACCTCAGATGCTGTTTTAGGTCGAATTAAACTCAACTAAATGGAGCTCTATCCTATTGAGGCCGGCCACTTTAAACTCGATGGGGGTGCCATGTTCGGGGTGGTGCCTAAAACCCTGTGGGAACGAACCAATCCTGCCGATGCCAACAACCGTATTGAAATGGCCTCACGCTGTTTGTTGGTGGCCCATGAGGATCGATTGATTTTGATTGATTGTGGTATGGGAAACAAACAAAGCGAAAAGTTTTTTAGTTATTACGACCGCTTTGGGCCCTATTCCCTTTTAGGTTCCTTGCAAAAAGTAGGCACACACCCTTCTGAAATTACAGATGTTTTTTTTACTCACCTTCATTTTGACCACTGCGGTGGGGCTATTGAAAAAAACAAAAAGGGCCAACTTCAACCCACATTTAAAAATGCGCGCTATTGGGTGCATCAAAAACACTGGCAATGGGCTATCAATCCCAATGTTCGAGAAAAAGCTTCCTTTTTACCAGAAAATTTAAATCCAATTGAAGCAACCGGACAACTTAACTTTATTGAAGGGGATGGTGCTCAATTAGAAAACAGTCCGTTTCCATTTGATATCCTTTTAATGGATGGACATACCGAAAAACAAATGCTTCCGTTGTTTAACTACAAGGGGTCTAAAGTTGTGTATGCCGCCGACCTTATCCCCACGGTAGGACATCTTCCTGTTCCCTACGTGATGGGCTATGACACCCGCCCGTTACAAACCCTCAAGGAAAAAGCCTTGTTCTTAGAACAAGCCGTTGCCAACAACTACCTCCTTTTGTTAGAGCACGATCCACACCATGAGCTTATTAGTTTAAAGCAAACCGAAAAAGGGATTCGTTTGGATCAAAATTTTACCTTTACACGTTATTTTTAAACACTATGAAGAAGTTTTATGCTATAGGGATTATTGCTTTTTTATTGGCCGGCTGTAGTTCCGTTCGTTTTGTGGGGAAACCCTTAGGGGTTGAAACCGCCCAAACTAAAGTGACTCCTCTTTCCGAAACCCAAAAAAAGCAATGGCACTTACTCGATTTAGAACAAGATTCTATTCCAGGTATAAGCGTAGATCGTGCTTATGCAGAATTAATTAAAGAGAAAAAAGGTGAAAAAGTAGTGGTGGCCATCATTGATTCTGGGGTAGATATTGAACACCCCTGCTTAGCTAATGTCCTTTGGGTGAACGAAGATGAGATTCCAAACAACGGCCTAGACGATGATCAAAATGGTTATGTTGACGATGTCCACGGTTGGAATTTCTTAGGCGAGGCAGAAAAAGAAAATATGGAGTATGTGCGCCTGATGAAAATAACTGAGCCCGATTCCGATGACTATAAAACCTACAATTCATTTTTAGAAAAAGAAAAAAAGAAAGTAGAGGAGGAGTTACCACAAATAAAGGCTCTTTTACAGCGTATTATAACGGCAGATAGTGTGCTCGTGGCAGCAACAGGCAAAACAGACTATTCCATTGAAGACGCACAGGCCATTAGCCCAAAAACAATGGCCGTTATGGAGGCTCTAAGAATGAAGGAATATATGCAAACTACAGGTTTCAAACAGAGTGATGTAGAAGGGTATTCAGACTACCTTCAAAATCGTATTGATTATCATTTCAACTTAAATTTTGAAGGGCGTTCCCTAGTTGGAGATAATCCTGATGACCTTTATGATCTATCCTATGGCAATGCAAATGTATCAGGACCCGATTTGGACGGTGCGCAACATGGAACCCATGTGGCTGGAATTATTGCTGCTCAATGTGAAGATCCTTCCCATCCTAAAGGAGTGGCACAAAATATGGCTCTTATGGTGGTGCGTGCTGTTCCCGACGGAGATGAATATGACAAAGACGTGGCCCTGGCCATTCGCTATGCTGTAGACAATGGGGCCAAGGTGATCAACACCAGTTTTGGAAAAGATTTTTCTCCTCACCCAGAATGGGTCTATGAGGCACTCCGCTATGCGGCCGCTAAAGACGTATTAATTGTAAATGCAGCAGGGAATGATAATAAAAATATTGATCACGGTGCCGCTCCCTCCTATCCTAAAGATCAGATTGAGGGAACAGAAATTGTCAATAATTTTCTAACCGTTGGCGCAACAGCGGCCTATTTTGCAGAAAATCAAGTAGCCCCTTTTTCAAACTTTGGGGTTTCTGAGGTAGATATTTTTGCACCCGGCGCCAATATTTATTCTACCACCCCTAAAAACAAGCATGACTTTCTAAACGGCACGTCTATGGCCGCTCCTAACGTGGCAGGAATTGCAGCAGTGCTCCGTTCGTTTTTCCCTAAGCTAAGTGCTGCAACGGTCAAAAAAATTATTCTAGACTCCGGACTGCCTTTGTTCGAAACCGTTATGCATCCTGAAAATCAAAACGCTGTGGCACCTACCGATATTTCTAAAACAGGTAAAATAGCCAATCTCTATAATGCCCTATTACTAGCCTCCAAAACCAAATAACAATGAAAAAAACACTTTACTCTTTTCTTTTTTTACTTTCTTTTTCTCTTTCGGCTCAAACCTATTGGCAACAAAAAGTGGCCTACACGATGAACGTAGCCCTAGACGTGGAGACCGCACAATATCAAGGCACACAACAATTGGTCTATACCAATCAGTCTCCTGATACTTTAAAAAGCGTATATTATCATTTGTTCTACAATGCTTTTCAGCCCAAAAGTGAAATGGCTATTCGCATCAAAAGTGGTAAAGACCGCAATACTCGATTTCGTGCCGATTTTGACACCCTTCAGCTGCAACACCAAGGCTATTTAAAAGTATCGGCATTAAAACAAGACGGTCAATTGTTGGCTCCTATAATGTCTGGAACCATTTTGGAAGTGCCCTTGGCCAAGCCTCTTCTGCCCAAACAAGCCACCACCCTCACCCTCCAATTTGAGGGGCAAGTGCCCGCCATGATTCGCCGGGCGGGGAAAAATTCGCGAGAAGGAGTAGCGTTTTCTATGGCACAATGGTTTCCCAAAATGGCTGAATATGATTATGACGGTTGGAACGCCGAACCCTATTTGGGCAGAGAGTTTCACGGGGTTTGGGGCGATTATGACGTGACCATAACGCTCGATAAAAACTATACCGTTGCGGCAAGTGGCTACTTGCAAAATAAAGATGAAATTGGCCATGGCTACGCCGACATTAAAAAAGCCAAAACCAAAAAAGGCCAATTGAGTTGGCATTTTATTGCCCCACAAGTGCATGATTTTACGTGGGCAGCAGACCCCGATTATATTCACGATACCTATGCTGGACCTAATGATGTTACACTTCATTTTTTCTATAAAAACAATCCAGAAATTATAGAGAATTGGAAAAAGCTACAGCCTATTACGGCCGCCTTAATGCAATTTTATAACACTTCTATAGGCCCCTATCCTTATGACCAATATAGTGTTGTCCAAGGTGGCGATGGAGGCATGGAATATGCCATGCTCACCCTAATCACCGGTGGCCGTTCGTTTGAAGGACTCGTTGGGGTAACGGCCCATGAGCTTGCTCATTCTTGGTTTCAACACGTGTTAGCAACCAATGAAATGAAACACGAGTGGATGGATGAGGGCTTCACCTCCTATATCAGTGCCTATGCAGAAGCTGCTGTTTTGGAACAACCCAACGATTTTCCTGTTGAAGGATCCTACATGAGTTATTTTTCTTTGGCTCGTTCAGGAAACGAAGAGCCTCAAATGACCAACGCCAATCGCTATGCTCATAATTATGCCTACGAAAGAACCGCCTACTCCAAAGGGGCTGTTTTTTTGGCTCAATTAGGCTATATCATTGGACAAGATAAGGTGGCTAAAACCTTGCTGGAATATTACAACGATTTTAAATTTAAACATCCTCAGCCCAATGATTTTAGACGCGTGGCAGAACGGGTTTCGGGCATTCAGCTAAAGTGGTATTTAACCGACTGGACACAAACCACAAACACTATTGACTATGGCATTAAAGACGTTGTGGCTCAAAACGAGAACCAAACCCAAGTGAGTTTGGAACGATTGGAGGCCATGCCTATGCCTATAGATTTATTGGTCAACCTAAAAGATGGTCAACAAAAACTATACTACATTCCGCTGGCTTTAATGCGGGGAGAAAAGGAAAACCCTTATGCTTTAGAATGGACGCAATTAAGCGATTGGACCTGGGCCAACCCGAACTATTCTTTTGTGATTGATGAACCCATAGAAAACATTCAATCTATCATTATTGATCCTACTTTTTTCCTAGCCGACATCAATAGGGAGAACAATTTGTATGTGCCAGAAGAAATCGAAATCTCATCAAAATCAGACGAATAAAAGATCGGTTTATCATCAGTGATTTGTTCTCTAAAGGAGAACGAATTGTTCAGGGGCAGTTGGTGGTGTTGCATCAACAGCATGTTTATTCCTCCTTACATTATGGGGTGAGTGTGCCCAAAAAAAGGGTGCCGTTGGCGGTGGATAGAAATCGGATGAAAAGACAGTTACGAGAAGCCATTCGGCTGTATATCAAACAAAAGCCTGAGTTGCTTTCCCTCCCTATAGCCTTTTTTTTACTTTATGTAAGTACAGAAGGCTTGTCTTTTGATGAGCTTCAAATGCGGGTGAATCAATTGTTGGATTCCCTTTTTGAAGCAAACGAATAATACATGGCACAATGGGGAATGTTGTCTTCTAAATAGTCTTCTCCTTTGTATAGAAACCCCAAACTTTCATAAAATTTTTGTAGGTGCTTTTGGGCCGATATTTTTATGGGTGCCTTTTGAAATTGGGTGTCGCAAAAGGCAATGGCTTTCTGCATGAGAAGCCCACCAACCTTGTTGTGTCTGTGTTGCAGATCAACCACCACCCGGCCAATAGACGAAAAAGAGGAGGTTTTGCTTTTGGGTGCTAAAATTCGAGCATAAGCCACAATCTTTTCTTCATTCTTTCCAAAAAGATGAAAGGCCTTTTGGTCCTTGTTGTCTAGATCTTGATAAACACAATTTTGCTCCACCACAAAAACAGTTGACCGGAGGCGTAAAAGCCCATATAGGTCTAGTGTGTTCAGTTCATCAAAAGAGAGCAATTGCCATTGCATAGGCTTATGAACACATTTTGTCTACTCGCTTTTGGTGTCTGCCCCCTTCAAAAGAGGTGTTTAGAAAAGAATCAACCATGTCTAGAGCCGTTTTTTCTGACACAAAACGCGCCGGAATACACAAGACATTGGCATCATTATGAGCCCGGGCTAAGGTTGCTAGTTCTTCTTCCCAGCATATTGCTGCCCGAATGGCGGCATATTTATTGGCCGTCATGGAAACGCCATTTCCACTACCACAAAGTAAAATTCCCTTATCGGCCGTTCCTTTTATCACATCTTGTGCAACCGGGTGTACAAAATCCGGGTAGTCCACACTGTCTTCTGAATTCGTTCCGCGGTTGGTAACAATATGTCCTTTTTGCTTTAAAAATTGAATGACTGCGTCTTTGTGTATAAAACCCGCATGATCATTCCCTACACTTATTTTCATTAATTTGCTTTTAAACAAATGTAAGAAACCCTATTTATTAAAACCTTCTTTTGTTCATTGTCTTGCAAACCCCTTGTTGATAACTTTAGAAAACCCTTTTTGGTTTTTTCTATTCCTTTTTTCATTGTAAATAATCCTCTATTTCGTGTGCTTTTTTATTGCTATTTGTCCTTAAAATATCAGCCAAAAAAAGGCGCTTTTAAACTTTTAAAAGATGATAATTTAGTTGCTTTTTATGAGCAACGTTTTATTTTAACAACTGTTAATTAAAATAGAATTTGCTTCATATTCAGTTTATTAGATTGTCAAATATGACTCATAATCTTTTAATAATGAACTGTTGTTCTATTGAACAAACAAAATGAAAAGAAGTTTTAAGCCTTATGAACACACTATCATAAACATCATTAATTAAAAAATAAAGAAGAAAAATAGATTATAATATTAAGATTTGTTGATATCGTATTTTGAGAAGAAGAAGACGTAACTTTGTCGTACTTAAATTTAAGAATGTCTAAAAAGAAAAAAGCCCAATTACGGATAGAGAAAAAAATTATAGCCCTTTTTCAAAATCGACCCAAACAACGAATGAACTTCAAGCAAATTGCTGCTGCCCTGCAAATCAAAGACACCCAGGGAAGAAATGACATTATAAGAAGCTTAGGAAAATTAGCCCAAAAGAAAATCATAAAAAATGAAAACAGAGGGCAATATGTTTATCACGAGGATCCTAAAAATCTTATAGAAGGACAATTTACGGTCTTACCCAATGGCAAAGCCTCTATTGCGCTTGATAAAGAAACAACGATTTTAATTTCTAAGAAAAACTTTGGCCAAGCGCTACACGGCGATATAGTCAAAGTGAGCTACCAACGAAACCGCAAGAAGGAAATTTGGGAAGGAAAAGTGCTCTCCGTCACCACAAGAAATACGCGTGAATATGTTGGGGTTTTAGAAATACATAAAGAATTTGCATTTGTTTTAACCCGAAATATTCGGATGTATACCGATTTTTTTATTCCAAAAAAACAAAGCCAAAACTTTGCTGCCGGCGATAAAGTAGTTGTGGTTTTTGAGAGTTGGATGCCTGGGGATGATAGTCCCACAGGAAAAATTATTAAATCTTTAGGAAAACCGGGAGAACAAGAAACGGAAATCCATGCTATTTTGCATGACTATGGTTTGCCCTACGATTTTCCTAAAGAAGTGGAAGAAGAGGCCACCAAAATTGATACACGAATAAGGCCGGAGGAAATTAAAAAGCGAAAAGACTTTAGAAAAAAACTAACCTTTACAATTGATCCCATCTCCGCCAAAGATTTCGATGATGCCCTATCATTTGAGGTTTTGCACAATGGACACCTTGAAGTTGGCGTTCATATTGCAGACGTATCTCATTATGTGCAGCCCAACACCCTTTTAGAAGAAGAAGCCTACAACCGAGCTACCTCTGTATATTTGGTTGACCGAGTGGTGCCCATGCTGCCAGAAAAATTATCAAATGGTCTTTGCTCACTCCGCCCGCAAGAAGAAAAATATACAGTGAGTGCCGTTTTTGAAATAACCCCCAATGGGCAGGTTGCCCAAGAATGGTTTGGCAAAACAGTTATTCTATCTGATCACCGTTTTTCCTATGAAGAAGTTCAGGAAATTTTAGAAACTCAACAAGCAAAAGTATCGGCAAAAACATCTTTAACAGAAAAGGCCTACACGGTGCCACCAGCGTTATTTGATGCACTCAACAAACTTAATGGTTTAGCGCAAAATTTTAGAGAAAAAAGACGTCAAAGCGGAGCATTATTTTTTGATAGACAAGAGGTTAATTTTACACTAGACGAAGAAAAAAATCCTGTTGGTGTTTCGTTTAAAGTATCCCAAAACGCGCACCAGTTAGTGGAAGAATTGATGTTGTTAGCCAATAGAAAAGTGGCCGAATTTATTGGAAAAAGAAAAGAGAAGTTGCCTTTTGTTTATCGGGTACACGATGATCCAGATTTTGATAAACTAGACCAACTCAACCAGTTTGTAAAACGGTTTGGCTATCAACTAAACCTAGAACAAAAAAACATTGCGTCAAGCATCAATTCCCTTTTGGTAGAAACAAAAGGAAAAAAGGAGCAGAACCTAATTGATACACTTGCTTTAAGAGCCATGAGTAAAGCTATTTATACCACGCAAAATATAGGACATTATGGGTTGTCGTTTGACTATTACACACATTTTACCTCCCCCATTAGACGCTATCCAGATGTCTTGGTACACCGCTTGTTGATGCTTTATTTGGACAACCCCAAACCCGTTTCGGCAGCAACTTTAGAAGTAGCCTGTGAGCACGCCTCATCTAGAGAACAATTAGCCACCAAAGCAGAACGCGATTCTATAAAATATATGCAGGTGGTTTATATGGAGCGTCACCTAGGTGAAATTTTTAAAGGGGTTATTTCAGGTGTAACTGACCGTGGTCTTTTTGTAGAATTGAATGAAAACAAATGCGAAGGCATGATACGGATGGTTGATTTAGAAGGCGATTATTATAGCTATATTGAAAATGAATTTTCTTTAATTGGTCAAAGAACCCAAAAACGATTTCAACTGGGGGATGCCATTGAGATTAAAGTCAAAAAAGTAGATGTAATGAAGCGTCATCTAGATTTTGTGTTGGCCTAAAGTGTATCTTTGTGAGACCCAAATAACAAACAAATATGAACAAGCGACAAATAGTTTATTTTCTTCTTTTTTTAAGCAGCTTGAGTTATGCTCAAGAAAAACGAATTGTAATCGTTTCTCCTTTTTCTGCGGTTATGATTTATTCTGGACTAGAAGTGAAATTGATTCCCTCAAAAGAAAACAAAGTGATTGTATATGGAGACTATCAACAGGGGGTCATTGTGCAACAGAAAGGAGAAACTATAAAAATCAAACAATCGATAGCCACGGTTATCAATAAAGAATTCTCTTTTATTGAAATTTATTTTAACCAACCCCTTTTTCAAATCAATGCCTATCAACGAAGTAAAATTTCGGCTGCAGAAGCTTTTGAACAAGATCAAATAGCTTTTAAAATTAGAGAGGGAGCACAACTCAATTTGGATCTTGAAACGACAAAAGTAAAAGCCAATATTTCCACCGGCGGCAGGTTAAATGTAAGTGGAAAAACCACCTATCTCGATTTGAAAATTAATTCAGGAGGCAGTTGTGAAGCGGAGAAACTTTATGCAGAAAGTGTTACCACACAAGTAGTGGCCGGAGGAGTGGCCTATGTTAGAGCAAAAAAACTGTTAGATGCCAAGGTTACGGGCGGAGGAATTGTTCGGGTTTTTGGAAAACCCACAAAACTTATCACCCAAACAACTCTGGGCGGCAAAATTGTAGAGGTTCCATAAAAAAAACCCGTAAAACGGGTTTTAGAAGTAGAGGCATCGAGCGGATTCGAACCGCTGTAAAAGCTTTTGCAGAGCTCCGCCTAGCCACTCGGCCACGATGCCAGGGAGGACAAAAATAACAAATTTAATAGCACTTGTCCTTATTTATCGATTTAGTTCTAACTGAACAGCAACTTCATCCACATTTCCTCCAATCGGAGGGTTTTTTTTCACCACCTTAACCTTAACCTGATCCACTGCCTGGTGTTGAGACATAATATTTTTAGCAATGCGATGCGCCACGTTTTCTAAAAGCTTAGAGCGTTTGAGCATTTCTTGTTTTACAATGGCGTGCAGCGAAACATAATCAACAGTATCTTTTAATTGATCGGTTTTAGAGGAGCGACTCAAATTAGTGGCTACCTCTAAATCAACAATATAATCACTCCCAATTCTGCTTTCTTCGTCCATGCACCCATGATAGGCATAGAGCCGAATGTTATTTAAAAAAATCTTTCCCAAAACTTTTTTGGGTAAAGATAGAAAGTCTTGTGACATGAAATTCAAAAGAACGAAATCAATATCTTTGTGCTCATAAAATAGCCTATGGAAAAGTCTTTACACTTTATTGAACATCTTATTGAAGACGATTTAGAAAAAGGATTCCCCTCTGGACAGCTTCGTTTTCGATTTCCCCCCGAACCCAATGGTTTTTTGCATATAGGGCACGTGAAGGCGATCTGTATTAACTTCAATTTAGGAGAAAAATATAAGGCTCCAGTTCATTTGCGTTTTGACGATACCAATCCGGCAAAAGAAGAACAAGAATATGTGGAAGCCATCAAAAAAGACATTCAATGGTTGGGCTATCAGTGGTCCAAAGAATGTTATGCCTCCGATTATTTTGAACAACTTTATGAATGGGCTCACCATTTGATTGACAAAGGGCTTGCCTATGTAGATTCTCAAGATTCAGAAACCATAGCCAGTCAAAAAGGAACCCCAACAGCAGCAGGTAGTGCGAGCCCCTTTCGCAATAGAAGCATAGCCGAAAACAAAGCGCTGTTTACCGCCATGCGGGAAGGCAAACACCAAGAAGGTGAGCACGTGCTCCGCGCTAAAATTGATATGGCAGCGCCCAATATGCTCTTGCGTGACCCGGTTATGTATCGCATACTCTACAAAGAACACCACAGAACTGGAAATCAGTGGTGCATCTACCCGATGTATGATTGGACCCACGGGGAGTCAGACTATATTGAGCAAATTTCACACTCATTGTGTACACTCGAGTTTAAACCTCATCGCGATTTATACGATTGGTTTTTGGAAGCGCTTAAACCACACGGATTGCCTGTAGCACCCAAGCAACGCGAATTTGCAAGGCTTAATTTATCATATACCGTGACGAGCAAACGCAAGTTGGCAACTTTAATTGAAGAAAAGCTAGTGAGCGGTTGGGACGACCCTAGAATGCCCACCATTTCGGGTTTACGTAGAAGAGGCTATACACCCAAAGCACTTCGAAATTTTGTTGAGGCAGCAGGGGTTTCGAAGCGTGAAAATGTTATTGACCTTTCGTTATTAGAATTTTGTGTGCGAGAAGATCTCAATGAAAACGCACCTCGTGTCAATGCTGTTCTGAATCCTGTTCGCCTTGTGTTGACAAACTATCCTGAAGGACAAACCGAAATGTTAGAAGGAGAAATCAATCCTGAAAAACCAGAATTGGGCACCCGACAAATTCCTTTTTCAAAAGTCCTATATATTGAAAGAGAAGACTTTAAAGAAGAAGCAAACCGCAAATTCTTTAGACTCAGCTTGGGGAAAGAAGTGCGATTAAAAAACGCCTATATTATCAAAGGAGAGCGGGTAGACAAAGATGCAGATGGAACCATAACCACAATCTATTGCACCTATGACCCAGACAGCAAAAGCGGCAGTGGCACAGAAGCGAGTCAACGCAAAGTAAAAGGCACTTTGCATTGGCTCAGTGAACCACATGCCTTGCCGGCTACGGTTAATTTATATGACCGTTTGTTCCAAGTTCCGGCTCCGGATCAAGACAAAGAAGTTTCCTTTTTAGAACATATAAACCCCAATTCGTTTAACCAAATTCAAGCTTTTGTGGAGCCTAGTTTGGCCAACGCACAACCCGAAACCCGTTATCAATTTCAGCGAATGGGCTATTTCGTGGTGGATCAAGACAGCCGAGAAGGAGCTCTTGTTTTTAATAAAACCGTTGGGTTAAGAGACACTTGGGCTAAGCAAGCCTAGTCCACCTATTGGGTGTCGTCTTTTGTGTTTTTCTTGTTGTTTTGTTTTTTCATGGCTTCACCAATTTGGTTGCTTGCCGTGAAAGAAGCCACCATATTATTCAGCATGTCACTTCCAGCTTGAGGAGAATTAGGCAACAAAATGAGGTTGCTGTTGGTTTCTTCGCCAATGGATTGCAAGGTGTCATAGTGTTGGGTAACCACAATAAGCGCGGAGGCTTCTTGCGAATTGATTCCCACATTGTTGAGCACATCAACAGAGTCTTCCAGGCCACGAGCAATTTCTCTGCGTTGATCGGCAATACCTTGCCCCTGTAAGCGTTTGCTTTCAGCCTCTGCTTTGGCTTTTTCCACAATCAAAATTCGTTCAGCATCTCCTTCATACTGAGCCGCTACTTTTTTACGTTCAGCAGCATTTATACGATTCATGGCGGCTTTAACTTCGCTATCGGGATCAATATCGGTTACTAGGGCTTTAATGATGTCATAGCCATAATTAATCATGGCGTCGTTTAATTCTCCCTTAACCGCATTAGCAATGTCGTCCTTTTTTTCAAAAACATCATCCAGTTTCATTTTAGGCACCACAGCGCGCACTACGTCAAAGACATAAGAGGTGATTTGGTCTTGTGGATAATCGAGCTTGTAAAAAGCATCATAAACCTTTTCGGCCACGACTTTATATTGAACGGAAACCTTCAATTTAACAAAAACATCGTCTTTGGTTTTGGTTTCTACAATAACATCTAATTGCATGATGCGTAGGCTGATTCTACCTGCAATTTTATCGATTAACGGGATTTTGATATGAAGGCCCGATTGTCGAATGGCTAAAAAGCGGCCAAAGCGTTCAATGATGGCGGAGGTTTGCTGTTTCACTACAAAAAGCCCAGAAAGGACTAGTACAACAGCTAGAGCTGAAAAAAAGAGTAGACTAAAATTCATGATGTAAAGTTTTAGGTTTTAAAATAAGCGATTGCCAATTGGATTCTGTTTAAAGTTACATCTTTTTCTATTATTTCCATAATGGCAAACAAATCGGGTCCGGCTAACCGACCCACCAAGGCAATTCGCAGGGTTTGCATAAGCGTTCCCACAGCAATTTCTTGTTCTTTGGCCCAGTCCATTAAAATGGATTTAAGTCCGTTTAATCCGCTTTCTTGAATAACCTCTTGCGCCTTTTCTAAAATAGCCACAGGATTCTTTGGTGCAATTTTTTGAGCTGCAGCGGGATCAATTTCGGGCGTTTTCACAAAAGGCTCCGTTTCTTGATCAAAATCAGTCAACAATTCAACACGATCTTTGATAAGGGCCACAACCTCTAGCTGTTTCTTCGGGGCAAGATTTTGGAGGGACAATAAAAAAGGGTTAAAACGGGATAGGGTTTCTTCTGCACTATACAGGCGAAGATGCTGTTGGTTGATCCACTTTGCTTTAGCATAGTCAAATCGTGCCCCACCTTTTTGCAACCCCACAAGACTAAATTGTGCGACGAGATCAGCAAGCGAAAACACTTCTTGATCTGTTGTGGCGCTCCACCCTAAAAGGGCTAAATAGTTTACCAATCCTTCTGGCAAAAACCCCTCTTCTTTAAATCCGGCACTGGCTTCCCAAGACATTGGAAATACCGGAAAACCATGTTGACTTCCATCCCGTTTAGAAAGCTTTCCTTTGCCACTGGGTTTTAGAATTAAGGGCAAATGAACAAACTGAGGCGGTTCCCAATTAAACGCCCTGTAGAGCAAAGCGTGAAAAGGCAACGAAGGCAACCATTCTTCCCCTCTGATGACACAGCTAATAGCCATCAAATGATCATCAACCACGTTGGCAAAATGATAGGTAGGCAGCCCGTCTTTTTTTAGTAATACTTTGTCGTCTAGGGTATCAGAATTAACGGAAACCGTTCCTCTCACTTCATCAAAAACCGAAACTGTTTCACCGGGCATCACTTTGAGACGCACCACGTAAGACTGCGAGGCCAAAGCTTCTTTTGTTTTCTCAGCATCTAAAGAAAGACTATTTTTAAGTTGCATTCTATTATGGGCACCATAGAGAAAAGCACCGCCATTTGCATTGGCAGTTGTACGCAGATTTTGCAATTCTTCATCACTGTCAAAGGCATAATAAGCTTTTCCGTCTTCAATGAGTTGTTCAATGTATTGGGCATACAATTCCTTTCGTTCACTTTGGTTATAAGGTCCATAATCACCTCCACTGTCCCCCCCTTCGTCTGGTTCAATACCGGCCCATTTTAAAGCCTCAAGGATATAGTTTTGGCTTCCCGCCACCAATCTTTTTTGGTCGGTATCTTCAATTCTTAAAATAAAAGTGCCGTTGTTTTTTTTGGCGTATAGATAATTATAGAGTGCCGTGCGCAAGCCACCAATATGCAGTGGGCCAGTAGGACTGGGAGCAAAACGAACGCGTGTTTTCATCTGTTTTTTTTGCAAAGATAAAGGCAATTTTTTAGCAACCTCTAGGAATCAACAATATCTCTATCTTTGCACGAAAACGCACACTTGATAGAGTTTTTACATTTACCGAAAGGGTTAACAGAAGCGGCACTGGTGGAAACCATAACAGCCTATGTTAAGGACTATGAGGCACAACTTGTTCGGCTGGTTTATAACTTTATTTCAGCTCAAGAATTGTTGCATTTAAATCAACGTCATCTGGAGCACAACTATGAAACAGATATCCTCACTTTTGACTATGGCACCCCTACGTGCTTAGAAGCAGAAGTTTATATTTCTCTTCAAGCCCTAGAAGAAGCGCCCCAAAGATTCTCTCAAACACTTGAAAATGAAGCCGTTAGGCTGATAGGACACGGACTGTTTCACTGTTTAGGTCAAAAAGACAAAAGTGATCAAGAAAAAAAGGAAATGCGATTATTAGAGGACAATTTTATAGAACGGTTCCACGTGAAACAACAAGATTATGTTTGAGCAAACGTATGATGTAATTGTAGTGGGTGCCGGACATGCTGGTTGCGAAGCCGCGGCGGCAGCAGCTAACCTGGGTTCTAGCACGCTTCTGATCACGATGAACTTGCAAACAGTTGGCCAAATGTCCTGTAACCCAGCCATGGGAGGCATTGCAAAAGGGCAAATTGTGCGCGAAATTGACGCTTTAGGTGGATATAGCGGCATTGTTTCTGACCAAAGCGCCATACAATATAAAATGCTCAACCAATCCAAAGGCCCCGCCATGTGGAGCCCTAGAACCCAAAACGACCGCCAATTGTTTTCACAGTCTTGGCGTCAGTTGTTAGAGCAAACCCCCAATTTAGACTTTTATCAAGATATGGTAGTGGACCTCCTAACCGATAAAGATACCGTCAGAGGTGTTGTCACTAGTTTGGGTATTAAAATAGCGGCACAAAAAGTAATTCTCACAAACGGAACTTTTTTAAACGGCCTGATACACATTGGAGAAAAAAACTTTGGTGGCGGAAGAGCAGGAGAAAAAGCGGCAATAGGGCTAACCCAAACGCTAACAGATCTTGGCTTTGCTTCAGGTAGAATGAAAACCGGTACCCCGCCCCGAGTGGATGCCCGTTCGTTGGATTATTCTAAAATGGAAGAACAGCCAGGGGATGCGCAACCGCAAAAATTTTCGTATAGTGCACAAACCTCCCCCTTGAGCAAACAATTGAGTTGCCACATCACCTATACCAGTGAATCGGTTCACGATTTATTGCGAACAGGTTTCGATCGGTCGCCTATGTTTAACGGAAGCATTCAAAGTACGGGTCCCCGCTATTGTCCGTCTATTGAAGATAAAATTAATCGTTTTGCAGATAAGCCAAGACATCAAATCTTTGTAGAACCTGAAGGATGGAATACCGTAGAAGTATATGTGAATGGTTTTTCAACCTCTCTCCCAGAAGACATTCAATATAAAGCTCTCAAGCAAGTTTCAGGCTTTGAAAATGTCAAATTTTTTAGACCGGGTTATGCCATAGAATACGATTACTTCCCCCCTACTCAATTACAACATAGTTTAGAAACAAAGTTGATCAAAGGCTTATATTTTGCTGGACAAATCAACGGAACCACCGGCTATGAGGAAGCCGCTGCCCAAGGCATTATGGCTGGTATAAATGCCCATTTGTCCTTGCAAGAACAGGAACCTTTGGTTTTGCAACGCAATCAGGCTTATATAGGTGTATTGATAGATGACCTTATTTTAAAAGGAACAGAGGAACCCTATCGAATGTTTACTTCAAGAGCTGAATACCGCACTTTACTCCGACAAGACAATGCCGATCAACGTTTAACGCCCCTCTCATTTGAGATGGGATTAGCGAACAAGGCTCGCCTTCTAGCCGTTGAAAAAAAGGAAAAGGAAACACAAGCTATCCTTTCCTTCTTGTCTACTCAAAGTTATCCCGTAGAGGAGGCCAATAGCCTTTTAGAAGCAAAGGGAAGCGCTTTGATCAAACAAACCGACAAGTATGCCAAACTCCTAAGCCGCCCACAAATCACGCGAAAAGATTTAACTCAGATTGCCGCTATACAGACCTTTTTAACAGAAGAGGGCTTTTCTGAAGCGGCCTATGAACAAGCAGAAATAGAGATTAAATATGCAGGGTATATAGCCAAAGAAAACAAAAATGCAGATCGCCTGCAAAAACTTGAACACCTCAAAATTCCGGATACATTTGACTATAAACAATTAAAATCACTTTCAAACGAAGCCCTAGAAAAATTAAATGCAGCGAGACCTCAAACCTTAGCACAGGCAGCTCGAATTAGCGGCATAAAACCAAGCGATATTAGCGTTATTTTAGTGGCTATTGGAAAATAATGTTTCACGTGAAACAATGGAACGAAATAAAGATCATTTTCTTTTTGAAGGACTAGATCATCTTGTAACCCAAGAGCGGTTCAAAGTCTATTGGGACACTAACAGAGAAGTAGCCTGGACAGACATTGAATTAAATCAGCCTATGGATCGCTATTATGATTCAGCGGCCTATGATTCTCATAAAGGGAAACGTAAATCTGTTTTAGACGCGCTCTATGGTCTCGTGCAACAATTTATGTTTCGATATAAATGGAGTAAAATCACTGCACACAAACAGGATTTTAAAAACCATCTTGATTTTGGCGGAGGCATGGGAGGTTTTTCTGCTCATACTCAATCAAAAGGCCTAGAGACCGTAATAATTGAAAATAACGATAAGGCTCTTGCTTTTTTGAAGGATGCAGGCAAAACGGCGCATAAAAATCTTACCGATTTAAAGCCCAATGAATCTTTCGACTTAATTACGCTCTGGCATGTGCTGGAGCATATTCCCAATCCTATCGAAACGCTAGAAAATCTTTATAATCGGTTAAATCAACAGGGGCTGCTAGTAGTTGCAGTGCCTAATTTTAAAGCCTTAGATGCTCAACATTATAGCTCTTATTGGGCTGGCTATGATTTACCGAGACATTTATGGCATTTTTCTACGCCCGGTTTAGGGGCGCTTTTACAGCAAATTGGATTTCAACCTATAGCACAATATCCACTCTTTTTTGACGCTTTTTATGTTGCGCTACTATCCGAAAGAAACAAAACAGGAAAGCATCAGTTTTTCAGCGCTTTTTATCAGGGTCTGCGTTCTAATTTAGCCGCTTTGAAAACGAACAACTATTCGTCAAGCTTTTTTGTTTGGACTAAATGAGTTTCTTTTGGGGTGTGCAAAAGGCGGGTTAATTGTAAGGCTAAATCTGTAAAAACCATCTTTGCACTGGCGTTTCGGCCAATATAATAATAGGCTTTTTCAAACAATTCCACTATGGCTTTTATGTTGAGGTGGTGAATATAAGGCGCTAATTTACTAAGATCAAATCCTTTCTGTGATTGAAAACTAGTGAGTTGTTTTAGCTTATAATTTAGAAGAAAGGCATCCCGCAAAACCGAAAGGCTATAATCCAAAAACCCTTTTTGATTCTCCTTATCTAGAGGCGTTAAGAGCTCCACCCAAGCCATTAGATCCAACACTACTTTTTTGTTTCCTTTTGCGGCAAACGAGGTCCGCAACAATAGAATCAGTAGTTCTTCGTAGGGTTTAGGCTCGGTTTGACGCCCTCTTTCATATATTTTAGCTACGCTTCCTCTAAAGTGACTTAGTTCTTGTTTAAGGTCATTGCCCCATTCTTTAGTGCTTAGAAATTTTTCTAGAGCCTCTTGAGAAACAGGTGGTAAACTGTGTTTTTGACAACGGGATAAAATGGTGGGCAACAGATCAGCTTCCGCACTCACTAAAAGAAAATAGGTCTGTTGAGGTGGTTCTTCTAATATTTTTAAAAATTTATTGGCCGCAGCAGGATTCATTTTTTCGGCACCCCAAACCAAACACACTTTGGCCCTTCCCTTAAAAGACTTTAAGTTCATTTTTTCTTGCATGGCGGAGACCTCTTTGACACCAATTTGCCCTTGTTTATTTCCGGCTTGCAGGGTCTCCATCCAGTCAGCATTAAGACCATAGGGCTCCTCTTTGATAAACTGCTGCCACTGGGGCAAAAGTTCTTGTGTATAGCTCTTGGGAGGACCACCACTAACATTGATGGTGGGAAACATAAAATAGAGATCCGGATGCAAGGCCAGTGTGGCGGTCTTTTTTTGATGTATTGCAGCCTGTTCAAGTTCTTCGGGGGTATAGAGCAATAAAACCGCCTGATAGAGGGCAACTGCCAATCCACCATAACCATCTACATCTATAAACAGCTGTGCATGAGGCACTTGCTCTTGTTTAACTGTTCTTCTCAATTGGGCAAGAAGTTGTTCTTGTCCTACGATTTCTTGTTCAAGCATGCTCAAAGATACGTTTTCTATACTGCATTTATAAGTCAAAATAAAGGAGAAAGTCCATAAATATGGTATTTTTGCCAAAACGGTAAAAATGAAAACATTAGACACACAAAGATTTGATAATGAAAGAGTTGTGATAAGGGTTGATTTCAATGTACCTTTAGATGAAAAGGGAAATGTGACAGATGCTACTCGTATTATAGCCGCAAAACCCACCATAGATCTAATTCGATCTAAGGGGGGCAGTTGTGTGCTGCTCTCTCACTTGGGAAGACCAAAAGGGAAAACAGCTTCTTTGTCCTTAGCGCAAATTGTTGCCAAAGTGTCTGAAATATTAGAAACAACTGTTCATTTCTCATCAGAATGCGTAGGTCCAGAGGCAGAGGCAGCAGCCCAAAACCTAGCTGCGGGAGAGGTGCTTCTAATGGAAAACCTTCGCTTTCATGACGAAGAAACGGCTGGCGATCTCACTTTTGCTGAAGGGCTGTCTAAACTAGGCACCTACTATGTTAACGATGCTTTTGGCACGGCCCATAGAGCGCATGCGTCTACCACCGTAATGGCCCAATTTTTTAAAGAAAAAAAATGCTTTGGTAAACTTTTAGAACAAGAAGTAAAAGCCATTGACAAGGTAATGAAGACAGGAGAAAAACTTGTTTTGGCCATTTTAGGGGGAGCTAAGGTCTCTTCCAAAATCACAATTATTGAAAGTATGATGGACAAAATTGACCATTTGATTATTGGAGGAGGTATGGTTTATACCTTTGTAAAAGCGCAAGGAGGTAAGATTGGTAACTCTATTTGTGAAGATGACTTTCAAGATGTGGCCCTAGGAATATTAGACCAGGCCAAGGCTAAAGGAGTCACCATTCATTTGCCCGTAGATGTAATTTGTGGGGATGATTTTAGCAATGACGCCAATCAACAAATTGCAGCCGTAAATGCCATTCCGGATGGCTGGGAAGGAATGGATGCAGGTCCAGAAACAAGAGCGCAATTTGCCGAAGTGGTCCAACAATGTCAAACCATATTGTGGAATGGTCCCTTGGGGGTATTTGAATTTTCCAACTTTGCTACGGGCACCATAGCCTTAGGAGATGCTATTGCAGCCCAAACCGAAAAAGGCGCTTTTTCTCTTGTAGGGGGAGGCGATTCTGTAGCTGCGGTTAAGCAATTTGGTTTTGAATCTAAAATGAGTTATGTTAGTACAGGAGGGGGAGCTATGTTAGAAAGCCTTGAAGGTAAAACACTACCCGGGATAGCCGCACTTTTAAAAGAATACTAAAAACCCAAAAACGCATGTCAAAAAACACATTCCTACTTCCTTTTCTCATGTTGCTCTTAGGATGTTCTTCTTCCCAAAAAGGCAGCCCAAAAATTATTCCCGACTCTAGCGGCAATATCAATGCTGTTACGGTGGTTATGCCCGAAAAAAGTTGGAATGGCTCCTTGGGAGAAAAAGTACGCACCCTTTTTGGCTCACCCTATGAAGGGTTGCCCTTTGATGAACCTCAATTTTCTCTTCAGTATTTAAACCCGAAAGCTTTTTCCGGTTTTGCACGGCAAAGTAGAAACGTTCTTTGGTTTGTTAAAGATAGTTTGGGTCAGTTTCAATTGATGCAAGATGCTTTTGCACGCCCCCAAATAGTGGCTTTAGTAAAAGGGAATGATGCCGATGAACAAGCGTTTTATTTGGAAGAAAATGCGGCCTTAATTCGTCAAACACTAACAGAAAACGAACGCATTGAAAAACTGAGACGTATTGCCAAAGCCCCTACTACAGAAACCAATTTAGAAAACCGTTTTGGGATATCGTTGGTCTATCCGTCGGCTTATGAAACCGTTAAAGACACCACTAACTTTATTTGGATACAAAAACCCATCACCAAAGGCCACCTCAATGTAATTGCCTATACACTGCCTTTAAACGCCCTTCAGCAACCGCTTAATGAATCGATCCTTAAAATTCGTGATTCTATTGGCAAATGCTATGTTCCGGGTAGATTACCCAATAGCTATATGATTACAGAAAAAGCCTATTTGCCCTATTTCTACAAAACCAAACTCAATGAAAAAGAGGCCCTACTCACCAAGGGCACTTGGGAAGTTCAAAACGATTTTATGGCAGGGCCTTTTGTAAATTATATGGTGAAAGACATCCCAAAACAAAGATGGATGGTGGTTGAAGGATTTACCTTTGCACCTTCTACAAGTAAGCGAGATTACATGTTTGAGCTCAATTCTATTTTGAGCACCCTAAAAATCAACTAGCTTTTTTTAGAAGAAGATTCTTCTACTTGCGCCTTTTCTTCTTCTTCCTTAGTTGCGTTTTTGAATTCTTTGATGCCACTTCCTAGTCCTCGCATTAGTTCAGGGATTTTTCTTCCACCAAACAACAACAAGACAACGGCAATGATCAAAATAATTTGAGGTCCCCCAATCATTCCTAAAAAAGTATTTGCTAACAACATTGTTATATGTATTTCAAACAAATGTACTGAAATATTTAGATCAGACAGCATAAAAAAGCACTTCCTAAAAATAGTACGATTACGGATTGTTTATCTTTGTGCTGCAATGGCTGCTAAGAAGAACAAAAAAAACAAACTTTGGTCCAAGCTGATGAATCCCTATCGGCTAGTGGTGGTCAATGAGAATACCTTTGAAGAACAGTTCCAGTTTGGGCTTTCTAGACTGAACCTAATCGTTTTTTTGGTGCTCGTTGTGGCCATCATTAGCATGAGTGTCTTCTTGGCTATTTCCTATTCCCCTCTTAAAGAATACATTCCTGGCTACGATGCTTCTGATGTGCGAAAAAAGGCCTTAGAAAACCTTTTTTTGGCTGATTCACTCTTGGCCATTTATAAAAAAAACGAACGCTATTTAAATATCGTTCGCGGCGTGCTCAATGAAGACTATTATTTTAAAGATGAGGAAGGACTCACTTTTCCCAATGAAGTAACACCAACCGAAAATAAAGCCATTGAACGCACGGTGTCTTCTGCAGATTCTGTTTTGCGTGAAATGGTAACACGAGAAGACAAATTTAATGCCCCAAACAACAGCGTGTTGTCTAAGGAATTGTTTTTAATGGCACCCGCCCAAGGACCACTCTCACAAACCTTTGATCGGGAAAGCAAACACTTTGCCGTTGATGTTGTTTTAGAAGAAGGCACCCCCATCAAAGCGATTGCCAACGGAACGGTTATTTTTGCAGCCTACACAGCACAAACAGGCTATGTTATTATGGTAGAACACAGCCAAGGGATCGTTTCTGTTTATAAACACAATTCAGTGTTAAACAAAGAACAAGGCGATCTAGTCAGTGCCGGAGAAGTGATTGCGCAGGCCGGTAACACCGGAGAGTTTTCTACCGGCTGGCACCTGCATTTTGAATTGTGGATTGATGGCTATCCCCTAGATCCGGAATTGTTTTTTGATTTTGATCGATAAAAACATGAAAGCATTAGCCGCTAAACTTTTTGCTGCTTGGGTGCACAAAAAGAATCAAAAATGGATTCAAAACCCCCTTGTTGCACAAGAAAAAACCTTTCGCTATCTTCTTCAAAAAGCCCAAAACACGCAGTTTGGGAAAGACCACCACTTTGATCGCATTGAAAGCTATAAAGACTTTGCTCAATCGGTTCCTATAGCAGACTATGAAGCTCTTAGACCCTATATAGAACAAGTTAAAGACGGAAAAAAAGACGTGCTTTGGCCTGGTTTACCACTCTATTTTGCCAAAACCAGCGGTACAACTTCTGGTGTAAAATACATTCCCATAACCAAAGAGTCTATGCCCACTCACATTCGGGCAGCTCGAGATGCGCTGTTAAATTATATTCATCAAACACAAAAAGCAGATTTTGTAAATGGGAAACAGATTTTTTTGCAAGGAAGCCCCATTTTAAAAAAAGAAAATGGAATTGCTATTGGCCGACTTTCAGGTATTGTGGCCCACTATGTGCCCAGCTATTTGCAACAAAACAGAATGCCCTCTTGGGAAACCAACTGCATTGAAGACTGGGAGACAAAAGTCCAAGCCATTATTGCCGAAACCCTTAACGAAAAAATGACCCTTATTGCCGGAATCCCCTCTTGGGTTCAAATGTATTTTGAACAATTGGTGCAACAAACCGGACATGCTGTGGGGACCCAATTTCCCAAATTTTCATTGTTTGTTTATGGCGGTGTCAATTTTGAACCCTATCGCCCAGTTTTTAAAAAACTAATGGGAAAAACAGTAGATAGCGTAGAACTTTTTCCTGCTTCAGAAGGTTTTTTTGCCTATCAAGATCAACAAGGCAAACCCGACCTTTTGCTGTTGTTAAACAATGATATTTTTTATGAATTTGTTGAAGCAAAGGCCTTTGAGGATGAAGCACCCAAACGCTATACCTTAGCAGAAGTTAAAACCAATGTGAACTATGTAATGCTTATTTCTACCTCTGCTGGTCTCTGGGGATACAATTTGGGCGATACGGTCATGTTTACGTCATTGGCCCCTTATCGCCTTCGAGTCACCGGTAGGTTGAGTCATTTCATTTCGGCTTTTGGTGAGCATGTAATCGGATCAGAAGTAGAACAATCTCTAGAAGAAGCCCTAAAAAAATGTGTGGAAAAACCTCTTGTGAGCGAATTTACAGTAGCCCCTCAAATTAGCCCTAAAGAAGGCTTGCCTTATCACGAGTGGTTCATTGAATTTGAAAAACAACCAGCCGATTTAGCGACTTTGGCAGCTCATATAGATGCCGCCATGCAAGAAAAAAACATCTACTACAAAGATCTCATCACGGGTAAAGTTCTGCGGCCCTTGGTGATTACCCCTATTGCAAAAGAAGGCTTTAGAAACTATATGAAATCGGTGGGTAAACTTGGCGGACAAAACAAAGTGCCCCGTGTATCAAACGATCGGAAAATTGCTATAGCTCTAACAGAATTTGAAGCGGCTATATGAACAACAAAACGAAGACCGCTTTAGTCTACAATTTGACTAACACTTTTGTTCAGCAAGACATCCAGCATTTGCAAAACCTTAGCGCTCAGGTTTATCTTCACTCCTCCTATCCCCATAAAGATCCAATTCGGTTTTGGTGGAATCGACTTCGCGAACTGTTTTTTGGCTTATTTTATGGACCAAGGGTCAAGGTAGTATTCTGTTGGTTTAATGATTATCACGCTTTCTTTCCCCTTTTGTGGGCAAGACTTTTGGCTAAAAAAGGAGTCCTCATAGTGGGGGGCTACGATGCGGTTTCAGATCCCGCGTTGCAGTATGGTGTCTTTGCTAAAAATAATGGTCGACAGTGGATAGCCAAATGGAATTATAAACTGGCCCATCTCATCTGGGTAGTCGATGAAACTTTGGCTAACGGCTGTGAAAATGCGCAAGCGCAGGAACAAATTCAATCTGGAATAAAACATTTTTTGCCTACAATCTCCACGCCCATAGAAGTGGTGCCTACCGGCTATGACCCTGATTTTTGGAAAAGCACTGGAGACCAAAAACCACACACCATTTTGACCGTGGCTAACATTCCAGACAAGCGCACATTTAGACGAAAAGGCATTGATCTTTTCTTTCGGTTGGCTCAGGACTTGCCCCATTTTAAATTTACGCTAGCTGGATTGACCTATGCCCTGCCCAAAACGATTGAAGTGCCCCAAAACGTTACGCTTTTAGGTCGACAAAACGCAAACGAATTACGCGCCCTCTACGCTAAACATTACTACTATTTTCAAGGCTCACGTGTTGAAGGCTTACCCAATGTGTTGTGTGAGGCCATGTTGTGTGAATGCATTCCACTAGTGCGTAATGTTTTTGGCATGCCAAAAGCGGTAGGTGAAACAGGATTTGTTTTCAATCCCAATAAAGACTGGGAAAAGTTACTCCAATTTGTAGCTAATGATGAGCCTAAAGAAGGGAATAAGGCCAGGGAAAGAATCCTAAAACAATTTCATGTCCAAGCTCGATATGAAGCATTTAAGTTGTTATTAACCCAATCTAGCTAAATGAAACCAGCCGTTTTAGAGTATCCACTGTCTGACAATTTAGGGGACTATATTCAATCCATAGCTGCTAAAAAATTAGTGTCTGAACCCGCCAAAGGCATAGACCGTGAGGCCCTTCATACTTATACCGGAGAACCCGTTTGCTTGATCATGAACGGCTGGTTTATGGAAAATGCCGACAATTGGCCCCCTGCCACTAACATCAAACCTTTGTTTGTGTCTTTTCACATCAATCCCACTGTGGCTAAAAAAATGACAAGCCCCCAATCCATTGCCTATTTCAAGCAGCATCAACCCATTGGCTGTAGGGATTTATTCACCCAACAATTATTGGAAGAAAAGGGCGTGGAAGCCTATTTTTCAGGATGCTTAACCTTAACCCTTAATCGGAATGACTTTTTAAAAAAAGAGGAAAAGCCGGAAGGTATTTTAGTGCTGAGTGTCTTGGAACGACTACAACCTAGCCTCACGTCTTGGCAACAGTCAAAATCTTTTTTTGCTTGGACAGTAGAACGAATCAAATGGCCTTTGAAAGCTTGGCAATACAAAAAGGCAAGGAGCCGCCTAGATGCATTTTTAGCCAACCAAAAAGAACCCCTGACAAAAGGCACCCAAATTATTGAAAACCCACATTGCTCGTCAGAAGAAAAAGAAGCCTTAGCCCTCAATCAACTAGAGGCCATTGCTCGAGCGCGCTATGTGGTAACCTCTAGAATACATACTGCTTTGCCCGCTGTGGCAATGGGAATTCCCGTTCTCTTTATTGAGGATGGCTTGACCCATATCAATCAAAAGAGCAGATTATTGGGAATGGAGTCTTTTTTTAAAAGGGTGCAAACAAAATCATTGGCGGAACTGTCAGAAGACTTTTGGATTAAACCCAATTTAAAAAAGCCTTTTATCGAAGCCCTAAAAAAAGCAGTTTCCCGCCAATTTGAATAGGGTTTGCCTACCACAGGCAGAGAATTAGTCTTTATATTTGAAAAAAATATTTAATGAATATATTAGTTATCGGGAGCGGAGGCAGAGAACATACTTTTTGCTGGAAACTAGCCCAAAGCGAAGTTTGTGACCACCTTTTTGTTGCCCCCGGAAATGCTGGCACGGCTGCTTTTGCCACCAATTTGCCGGTTGAAGTTAACGATTTTGAACAGTTAAAAAAAGAAGTACTGACCCATCAAATTGAGATGGTGGTAGTAGGACCAGAAGACCCTTTAGTACAAGGCATTCACGATTTTTTCTTAGCCGATTCCGACCTGCAAAATGTGGCAATCATTGGCCCTCAGCAAGAAGCGGCTCAATTAGAAGGCAGCAAAGATTTTGCCAAAGCCTTTATGATGCGACATGGTATTCCCACGGCAAAATATGCTACTTTCACTCCCGAAACCCTTGAAGAAGGGTATGCCTTTTTAGAACAACAAACACCACCCTATGTGCTCAAAGCTGATGGTTTGGCAGCCGGAAAGGGGGTCCTCATTTTAGCAGAACTAGAAGAGGCCAAAAAAGAATTGAAAAGCATGTTGATTGATGAAGCCTTTGGCGAGGCCTCCAAACAAGTGGTGGTTGAAGAATTCTTAGACGGAATTGAATTGTCGTGTTTTGTTTTGACCGACGGAAAGGGGCATGTGGTTTTACCCATGGCTAAAGACTACAAACGAATTGGAGAAGGAGATCAAGGGCTCAATACGGGAGGAATGGGAGCGGTATCACCGGTTACTTTTGTGACGCCTAATTTTGAACAAAAAATCAAAGACCAAATAATTATTCCAACCCTACAAGGCCTTCAAAAAGACGGGATACCCTATCAGGGATTTATTTTTATAGGGCTCATCAAAGTGGGAGATGAACCCAAAGTGATAGAATATAATGTCCGCATGGGTGATCCTGAAACGCAAGTTGTGTTACCTCTGTTGAAAAATGACTTAGGTGTGCTATTTTCGGCGGTGGCTAACCAAACCCTAGCCGATCATAAAATTGAAATTGATGCCCGAGCTGCCGTTACGGTGGTGGCGGTTTCAGGAGGCTATCCCCAAGCCTATTCAAAAGGTAAAGTAATTACGGGTCTTTCTAATGAGAGCGATAGTCTTTTGTTTCACGCAGGAACACGTTTAGACGAAAAAACAGTCAAAACAAATGGTGGTCGGGTTTTAGCACTCACTTCTTTTGGAACAAATCACCGAGAAGCAGCTAAACGCTCCTATGAGCAATTAGCCAAAATTGATTTTGAGGGAATGTATTACAGAAAAGATATTGGCAATGATCTATAAAAAAGAATGGGCAGAAGGGTCTTTGTCTTCTTCCCCACTTTTGTCAAAAAGATTCAATTGATTAATCCAATAAAGCATGGCCAAAAACCCAACAATTAAAAACAGCCAGTTGACACCGTTCGCAAGGGTCCAACTGCTTAATTCTAATTGGCGTAAGAGTTCAAAGGGAAGAAAAAGTACTTCTTCAAACAACCATGCAATGCCTTCAAAAAAAGCTTTCATAATTCGGTTTCTTTAGCCCTCAAAAGTAGTATAAACTAAAAATGTTTGCAAGACAATTCAGAAAAATCATCCCCTCCAACCTTTTGCTAGGGGGGCTCCTTATGCTTAGCTTGGTGGTGGCGGTCTTTGTTTTAAAAACAACTGAAAACATAACGCCTTCTTTTTTTATAGAACCTTTACTCATTGGGCTGGCCCTCCTTGGTTTTGCTTTCGAATTGATTTGGTTGGAAGCAAAAAGCACAACGCCATATTTTAAAAGCTTCCCCTTGTTAGCTTTTGGGCTGGTTTTGTTATGGCTTCCTTTTGAAACGATCACCCTTAAACTCATTTTGGAAGCCGCTGTTTTCTTTTGGGTCTTTGATCGTTTGGTGCGCCTTCAAAAAAAAGATCATCACCCCCAAAAAGCGTTTTATGCAACCCTTGTAGGGGTGCTCTTGGTATTATACAATCCTCTACAAACCTATTTTTTGGGGCCTCTTTTTCTCCTTTTTATAGCGCCTAAAATGAACCGATTGAGCGTTTTTATAGCCGTCTTGCTTCCGCTTATTTTAGTGCCCTTTTTTGTTCATTCGGCCCTCCTCTACGGAAAGCATGAATTTGAATTTTCCCTTTTACACCACTTTTATGACCCCTTGCATTTTGAAAAGTGTACTCCGGCCGATTTTATATGGTTCTTTCTTGTTTTTGTGGTGTTGATTATGTTTCGCAAAGTGGTTTTTTCAAGAAAAGCCATTAGTGCTGTTCAAATTACCCTGGGGCTTTTCTTTTGGCTCCTAGCCACCCTGTTGGTTGGATTTTTGATGAAAGTGACCCCCTTTGGCCGATGGGAGTGGGCCTATTTCCCCGTTGCTTTAACCTTAAGTCATATTTTAAATAATATTGAATCAAATCGTACGGTGAACCTGCTCTTAAGTTTTATTTTTGTGGGAGGCTTGCTGCTTCAAATTTTTATCCTATGAGTTCAAAACAATTTGCTGGGTTTAGTGCCAATGCCCTTTCTGTTTTTCAAAAAGCTGTGACCGACTATCATGTTTTAGACACGGTGGATCAACCGCTACAAAATCCTTTTGAACCGAATAGTTTGGAAGGGCTTCTCTATAAAAAAAATTGGATTGACACAATACAATGGCATTATGAAGACCTCATTAGAGACCCTGAGATTGATCCGATTAAGGGTATGCAACTCAAACGTAAAATTGATGCCTCCAATCAACTTAGAACAGATCTTGTCGAACAGTTAGACGATTATTTTTTAGCACAATTTGAAGGGGTGAACAAAACCAAAAAGGCTACCCACAACACCGAAAGCCCTGCCTGGGCTATAGACCGTTTGTCTATTTTGGTGCTTAAAATCTTTCACATGCAGCAAGAAGTAGAGCGTTTCAATGCAAATGAACAACACCGTGTTCGTTGTCAGGCCAAATATGAAATTCTTTTGGCACAGCAACACGATTTGGCAACAGCCATAGATCAGTTACTTCTAGATTTGGCTAACGGAAAAAAATTTATGAAAGTCTACAGGCAAATGAAGATGTATAATGACGAGAGTTTAAATCCGGTGCTTTACCAACAACAAAAACCACCCAAACCGTGAACCGAAAGGAGCATATTTTAGTGGTGCGCCTCTCCGCCATGGGAGATGTTGCCATGCTAGTGCCCGTGCTCCGTGTACTCAAGAATACATACCCTCAGCTTCAGATTAGCCTACTGAGTCGGAGCAAAATGATCCCAATTTTTAATGAATTTGACGGGCTTAAGGTATATGCCTTTAATTCAGAAATGCATAAAGGAATTCAAGGCCTTTGGACCCTTTTTCAAGAGCTGAAAACAGAAGGGTTCACGGCTATTGCCGATTTGCACTATGTGTTGCGATCACGCATTTTATGCCTCTTTTTTAAGGGTTTTGGTTTTAAGGTGAAACACTTACACAAAAACAGAAAGGCCAAAAAAGCCCTTACGCGCGCTACAGGAAAAAATTTTAGTCCCTTACCTCCGGTTCATTATGCCTATGCCGATGTATTTCGAAAATTAGGCTATCCCATAGATTTGAGCACCCACGAATTTCCGGAACGATCTGTTCAAAAATCAACGGCAAATTTAATAGGTTGCTCAGCAGAAAATCAAAAGTGGATTGGCATTGCTCCCTTTGCAGCTCATGCGGGAAAATGCTATCCGTTAGACTATATGCAACAAGTAGTCTCCTATCTCCAAACAGCGCATCAAGTGATTTTGTTTGGGGGAGGGTCACAAGAAGAAGCCCAATTGGCCCGTTGGGCAGCAGCCTATAAAAACACCCATAGTGTGGCCCGTTTTTCTTTAGCCAAACAAGTAGAGGTTATGGCGCAATTAGATCTTATGCTCGCCATGGATTCTGCCAATGGACATTTAGCAGCAAATTTTGGTGTTCCCGTGGTGACCCTTTGGGGCATGACCCACCCTTTTTTAGGATTTAAGCCATTTCAACAACCCGAAGAGCAGCAACTGTTTTTGGATCGGACGGTCTATCCAAAAATTCCAACCTCTGTTTTTGGAAACAAGATTCCCAAAGGATATGAAAATGCTTTTCGGAGTTTAGCCCCTAAAACAGTTATCGAAAAAGTGTTAGCCGTTTTGGAGCAAAACCCCTAAACGTCATCATAGTCAACTGTGATGGCAGCACTTTGTGGGATTGCTTGGCAGGTGAGCACTAAACCTTCTTCCACTTCGCTATCAGTCAAAATTTGATTGGTTTGCATTTGAGCCGACCCCTTTTTCACACGCGCAATACAACTGCTGCAAACCCCACCCTGACAAGAATAGGGCACATCTAGTTTGGCATTAAGAGCGGCGTCTAAGAGGGTCACATTCCCTTTGCTAGAGAGGGTGTGTTGCATTTCATCGTGAATAACAGTAAGCGATACGTCATCTGAAGAAACCGCCTGAGGGGTTTCGGTGGAGGTGACGTGAAAGAGTTCTCGGTGAATAATAGCGGAGGGAACACCTTGTTTTTCAAGGGTCTCACGAACAACATCTAGCATTCCCTCGGGGCCACAAACATAATAGGCAGCTGCTTCAGAATTGCGTTGCTTCTGATAATAGTGCACTACCGACTGGTCAATACGCCCAAACAATGCCCCGTTGCTTTGAGTTCTACTAAAGACCCAAACAATTGAAAGTTGAGAAGCATAGGTTGTGGCTAATTCTTGTAGGGCTTGATAGAACATGGTTTGCTCTGGACTTTTATTGCCATAAACCAAATGAAATTGATTTTTGGGATGAGCTTTAAGGTGTTCTTTTATAATAGCCATAATGGGGGTGATACCACTACCTGAAGCAAAACCGGCAATGGTTTTTGGAGTGCTGTCAGGCACATAAACAAAACGCCCTTCAGGCAGACTCACCTTGAGTTGATCGCCCACTTTTAGGGTGCTGGCTGCATAAGTAGAAAAAAGGCCATTGGGCACTTTTTTTATGCCTACTTGCAAACAATTTTCATAGGGTGCAGCACATATAGAATAGGAGCGGCGCACCTGTTGTCCGGCTAGGGTAGTTTCAAGGGAAATATATTGTCCAGCTTGAAATTGAAAGGATGACTGTAAGGCTGCTGGAACGTCAAATGTTAACACAACAGCGTCAGTTGTATTCTTTTCAATTTGAGAGACAACTAAATCTTGCATGTTTGACATAGCTTTTTGGGCAAAGGTATTAAACAATAAGAATTTTAAATTGCATAGCAGAAAGAAATTCGTTTGGATATACTAAAACGGCTGATTAGAAGTTATAATGATAAAGGTAGCTGCATGCTCCAAAAGGAACATTTTTTTGGATTGTTTTTGGCGGGATTGGTCTTCTATGGCTGTTCCACGTCAAAAGACGGATTGTTGAGGAGAGAATATCACACGCTCACCACGAAATATAATGTGCTCTTTAACGGAAAAGAAGCTTTTACTGTGGGGACAGCCATTTTAAAACAAGCTCACGAGGACAATTTTTATGAACTACTGCCCCTTGAGCCCATTAGCCTATTGGGTGAGGATATCAATGCCCCAACGCTGGTTCCTGGTTTTGCTCGAGCTGAAGAAAAAGCAGTTAAAGCCATTCAGAAACACTCCATGAATATTGAGGGCGAGCAGCGCAACAGAAAAATTGACGAAGCCTATTTGCTTTTAGGGAAGGCGCGCTATTTTGACCGACGTTTTTTTCCGGCTTTGGAAGCCTTCAATTTTTTATTAGAAAGTGAGGCTGACTACAAAACCTATGTGGAAGGACGTATTTGGCGTGAACGAACCAACATGCGTTTAAACAACAATGCCCTTGCCATACAAAACTTAAAGGGCTTAGCAGATGAGCTTTCTACAAAAAACAAGTTTTTTGCTTTTGCCAATGCTACTGTGGGGGAGGCCTATCTCAACCAACAAGAAACAGATTCGGCACTCTATTATATTAAAAGAGCAGCAACCCACAATCGCAAAAAAAAGCAAAGAGGACGCTATTTGTTTGTGGCAGCTCAGCTTTTTGAACAAAAGGGCAATAGCGACTCTGCCCAATGGGCTTATGACGCTATTTTAGCCTTAAAACGAAAGTCCCCTCGCAATTTGTTTGTCAATGCTAAAATTAGAAGTCAATTGCATGTAGCCGATTCTGCTGAAGTAGTGGAGCATTTGGAGAAAATGTTACAGAATTATGAAAACGAACCCTATTTACACCATATCTACCGTGGATTGGGGCAATTTTATAGACAAAAGGGGAATGATTCAGCGGCCATTGCGGCCTATAGTAAGTCGTTGCGTTCTCCGGGGGTAGATCCCCATACGCAAAAAGCGAACTATACCGACTTAGCTGATTATATGTTTGAAAAAGGAGCCTATGTTGCAGCAGGCGCCTATTTAGACAGTCTTATTCCGCTCTACGAAGCCAACTCCCTCATGGCGAAGCGCTTGAATAGAAAACGCGAAAATCTGGCAGAGGTTTTATTGTTTGAAACGCAAAAGAAAGCAACCGATAGTGTTTTAGCTTTGCTCAAAATCAGTCCGGCAGCACAAATTGCTTTTTTTACAACGGCGCTAGAACGGCAAAAAGAAGAAGCGCTTAAGCGAGTTGCAAATCAAACATCAAAAAGCAGCACCTCCTTCTTTAGACGCGAAAAACAAGCCTTTTATTTTTATAACCCCAACCTTTTGGTGCAAGGCAAGCAAGACTTTTTAGCTCGTTGGGGCACACGCCCAAATGTAGACAATTGGCGAACATCAGCCGATCTCAAGCAAGTGTTGGAACAAGCCGATACCACCACGATAGCCCAAGAAACCCAAGAAATAGAAATTATTACGCCAGAAGCATTAGCGGCAAAATTGCCAAAAAATAAAGCCGAACGAGACAGCCTTAACCTCTTAAATCAAAATGCCTATTTACAGTTAGGCCTAATATATAAGGAAAAGTTTGATGAAAAAGACCTTGCCATTTGGCATCTAGAGACCTATTTAGAACGAAGTGGTAGTAGTGAAGAACGTTCCGAAGCACTCTATCACCTTTTTAAACTCTACGAAAATGACGACCCCAAACAAGCCCAAAAATATAACGAAGCACTTTTAAAAGAACATCCAGAATCGGCCTTTGCTAAATTTTTATCCGATCCTCAAAATTATGATGCCAGCGGATTGCAAACCCCTGAGCGATTGTTTATGAGGGCTTACAGTCTCTTTGAAAAGCAAGAGTTTACAGCCGTTTTAGAGGCACTAGAAACGATGGAGGTTTTGCTTAGCGGTTCCACCTTAGCGCCTAAAGTAGCCCTACTCAAGGCCAACACTTTAGGCCGATTGCAAGGCGTGGCGGTTTGGAAAGAGGAACTTGCACAAGTGGCTAAAGCCTACAGCAGTCTAGAGGTAGGGAAATATGCTGAAACCCTCTTAAGCCAAATTGAAGCCTCCCAAAACCTGAAAGAAAAGGGCCCTGTATTTAAAAATTACAAATGGATTTTTCCGTTTGATCGAACCCAAAAAAACCAACGAGAATTATTTGAAAATAGTCTCCGAGCCACTCTTATAGAAAGTCAGTCAAAATGGCGAGTGAGTGTTGACCCCTATGATGCCGAAACTACTTTTGTGGTGGTGCATGGCATTTTTGATCCAGAAGACATTGAAATCTGGCTCCAGAAAACAGCCAAGCACACGAAAGACCTTAAAGAACAGAATAATTTTGTAGCTTTGGGGTCCGTTTATCGAGATTATCAAAAAAACAAATCGTGGAAAAAAAGTAACTAGAGATGAAAGGAAATGATCACCACGGACTTTATAGTCGAATAGAAAAGTCAACCCTAATTAAAGGGAGTATCAAAACGCGCTCAGATATTCGAATTGACGGAAACATGGAGGGAGATATTGAAACGAAAGGAAAACTCATTATAGGAGTAGGCGCCACCGTAAAAGGAAATGTGCTTTGTGCCAACGCCGATATTGAAGGCACCTTCCAAGGCAAACTCAATGCCCAAGAAACGCTTAGCCTCAAGTCTGAAAGCGTAGTGACCGGAGAAGTTACCATTGGAAAATTGGTGGTGGCTTCTGGAGCCACCTTCAATGCTAAATGTTCTATGGTAAACAGCTCCGATAAGATTAAGGCCCTCTATAGCAGTGAAAAAACGGCCTAATCGTTGGTTGATTTTTTCGGGGCTCGCCTTTCAAATTGCCCTTGTCATGTTTGTGTTTATTGAATTTGGACAATGGTTGGATGCTCAACAAGAAACGGAGCACAACACCTATAGTTTAATAGCGGGCTGTTTGGCCATGATTTGCATTTTGTATCTAATTAGCAAACAAACCAAAAACTTGGAATGAAGTTGCGAGGGGTGTTGTTTGCCAATTTAAAAACGCTTTTGATCCTCATGTTCTTGAGCTGTTTGGCCCACGCCTACTTTAGCGAACAAAAAACCGCGCTATTAATTATTCTTTATACCCTTAATACAATCTTAGCAGCTGTCCCAATTGTAGGGCTCTATTGGGCCATCTTTATTCGCAAACAAGGGGTGCTGAGCCTCTACTTTCTAAGTGTGCTACTCAAGGCATTGGTATTGGGCCTCCTTTTTTTAAGCCCATTGCGATTTTCTATTGGGTTTGAAGAGGTGTCTAAGAGTAGCCTCATGGTTCCTTTTTTTGTGGCTTTATTGTCAGAAATTATAGCTTTTTTACAATTCCATTCCCAGCAAGAAGAGGCTTAAAATTTATGCCCCAAAAAGAAAAAAGAAGAATGCATAAGAAGTCGAAGAAATAAAAATTTAAAAAAGGATAAAAACAATTTCCTAGTTTATACTAAAGCATTACATTTGCAGCGCTTATAAAAGATTTGAACACCATTTATATGGCGATTAGGTATCGTAGACAAATACTATTTTTAGTCTTTCTTTCCCTCAACCTTACGGCTGTAGCTGCTGCTGCACCCAAAGAAGAAAACAAAGGTGATTTCAAAGCCGAAATCAGAGCCTACATCATGCATCACTTGCAAGACTCACATGATTTCAACATTTTGAGTTATACAGATGAAAAAACGGGAGAAAAAATCCACGTTGGTTTACCACTTCCTGTAATCCTTTGGGATAATGGATTAAAAGTATTCTCTTCATCGGCCTTTCACCACGGTGAAACAGTTGCTCAAGCAGGCGGGCAATATTATGCTTTAGATCACGGGAAAATATATAAAACGGATGCTGAAGGCACCATCACCTATGATGAAAATCATCATGCTACCAACGAGGCTCCGCTAGACTTTTCAATCACTAAAAGTGTATTGAGCATTATGATCACTGCCCTATTGATGTTTTTCTTATTTAAGAATTTGGCCAAGTCCTATCAAAAAAATGGTTTGGTGGCACAAGGCATTGGACGCTTTTTTGAACCCATTGTGCTCTACGTTCGAGACGAAATAGCCATTCCAAATATTGGCGAAAAGCACTACAAAAAATATATGAGCTATTTGTTAACGCTCTTTTTCTTCATTTGGTTTTTAAATCTTTTTGGACTTACCCCCCTTGGGATTAATGTAACCGGAAACATTGCGGTAACCTTTTGTTTGGCGCTGATCACTTTTGTGATTACCAACCTAACCGCCAAAAAAGACTATTGGAAGCACATTTTTTGGATGCCTGGAGTGCCTACCGTAATGAAATTTGCCCTCGCACAATAGAACTGTTAGGGGTCTTCATCAAACCCTTTTCGTTAATGATTCGACTCTATGCTAACATTTCTGCCGGACATATTGTTTTGATGAGTTTGATTGCCCTTATCTTCATATTTAAAAATTGGTTGGGATCTAGCCTTTCGTTTGTGTTGGCTTTTTCCATCTCTATTATAGAAATTTTGGTGGCTTTATTGCAAGCCTATATTTTTACAGTCTTGTCAGCCTTATATTTTGGCTTTGCTGTAGAAGAACACGAACACGAAGATCATTAATAAGAATGTTTAATTTTAAGTAAATATAAATATGGAAATTCCAGTAATTGTAGGAGCAGGTTTAGTAGTAATTGGTGTTGGTATCGGTATCGGAAATATCGGTAGAGGTGCCATGGAAGCCATTGGTCGTCAACCCGATGCCTATGGTAAAATTCAAACAGCAATGTTGATTGCTGCTGCACTTGTAGAGGGAATTGGATTTGCTGCCCTATTTGCAGTATCCTAAATCCCATTCTTGTTTGCAGACAAGAAAAAGCGAACCTTTATAAACGCATAAACTATGGAAAAACTAATTAGCGAGTTTTCATTCGGACTATTTTTTTGGCAGCTCTTTATTTTTATAGGCTTAATTCTCTTGCTTAAAAAATATGCATGGAAACCCATTTTAGATGCCGTTAACGAACGCGAGTCGTCCATTAAAGACGCTTTGCAATCGGCAGCTGCGGCAAAAAAAGAAATGGAGACCCTGCAAGAAGACAACCAAAAGATACTCAAAGAAGCACGTGCTGAGCGAGAATCTCTTTTGAAAGAAGCCCGTAAAACAGGCGCTGAATTGGTTGACCAAGCTAAAAAAGACGCACAGGTTGAAGCGCAAAAAATTCTAACCCAAGCACAAGAAGCTATTGAGAATGAAAAGCGTGCTGCTGTCAATGAGTTGAAAAACCAAGTGGCGGTCATTGCAATGGATATTGCCGAAAAAGTGGTTCTAAAAGAATTGGATAATAAAGACCAACAATTAAAGCTAGTAGATACGCTTCTTAAAGATGCAGATCTCAAATAGGGCCTATGAAAATGAGTCGTGCTGCTTATCGATATGCTAAGGCTGCGTTAAAGTTTGCGGGTAAAGACCCGGCACCTTTAGCAAAAGACTTGGAGAATATCCTTGCCCTTTTGGAAGCAAACGATGCCCTTTCGGCTTTTTTGGAAAACCCTGTTCTTCCGGCAAAACTAAAAACGGAAACCCTTTTGAAGGTGTGCCCCAAGCATACCAAAAGTTTTGCCCAGTTGCTTGACGTTTTGGCCACCAACAATAGACTTTCTATAGTGGCGGCCGTAGCACAGCAATATAGCAAACTATATGCTGCTCAACAAGGACAACTAACCGCCACGGTGATTACGGCTGTGCCCCTAACGCCAGCTTTAGAAGATCAAATTTTGCAAAAAGCAAAAAGCATTACTAGCAAACAAGTGCAATTGGTGAACCAAGTTGATCCGGCCATTTTAGGAGGGTTTGTTTTAACCCTTGGCGATATGCAATATGACGCCAGTGTGGCACAAAAATTAAAAGGCATTAAAACAGCCTTAATGACAAAACAATAGAGATAAACAAAAGACAATCATGGCAGATGTAAATCCGGCTGAAGTATCAGCAATTTTAAAACAGCAACTCGAGGGCTATTCAAGCGCTACAGCTTTAGATGAAGTGGGAACCGTTTTGGAAGTGGGCGACGGGATTGCTCGAGTATATGGATTAACGAATGTACAATATGGCGAATTAGTAGTCTTTGACGGCGGACTAGAAGGGATGGTACTCAACTTGGAAGAGGATCATGTTGGAGTAGTACTTTTAGGCCCATCTAAAGCACTTAAAGAAGGCGATACAGTTAAGCGAACCCAACGCATTGCATCCATCAATGTGGGAGAAGGCATAGTGGGACGAGTGGTGAATACCCTTGGCGTTCCTATAGACGGAAAAGGTCCCATTGAAGGTGATCTTTTTGAAATGCCCTTAGAGCGTAAAGCCCCTGGTGTTGTTTTCAGACAGCCTGTAAACGAACCGCTTCAAACAGGAATTAAATCTGTTGACGCCATGATCCCTATTGGAAGAGGCCAACGAGAATTAGTAATCGGCGACCGTCAAACAGGAAAAACAACGGTTTGTATCGATACGATTTTAAATCAAAAAGAATTTTTTGATGCTGGAGAACCCGTTTATTGTGTTTATGTAGCTATTGGACAAAAAGCCTCCACGGTTGCGGGAATTGCCAAAACATTAGAAGATAAAGGAGCACTAGCTTATACTACTATAGTTGCAGCCAATGCCTCTGACCCTGCCCCTATGCAGGTATATGCTCCCTTTGCTGGAGCAGCCATTGGAGAATATTTTAGAGATACGGGGCGTCCAGCCCTCATCATCTATGATGATTTGTCTAAACAAGCGGTGGCCTACAGAGAAGTTTCTTTGCTTTTGAGAAGACCTCCAGGACGTGAAGCATATCCCGGAGACGTATTTTATCTTCACTCGCGCCTATTGGAACGTGCGGCTAAAGTTATTGCAGACGACACCATTGCCAAAAACATGAATGACCTTCCTGACTCTTTGAAAGACAAGGTGAAAGGAGGCGGTTCTCTCACAGCCTTGCCGATTATTGAAACCCAAGCAGGTGACGTTTCAGCCTATATTCCTACCAACGTAATTTCCATTACCGATGGACAAATTTTCTTAGAAGCTGATTTGTTCAACTCAGGAGTTCGTCCGGCTATTAATGTGGGGATATCCGTTTCTCGTGTAGGAGGATCGGCTCAAATTAAATCGATGAAAAAAGTGGCAGGAACACTCAAATTAGATCAAGCTCAATTTAGAGAACTAGAAGCTTTTGCCAAGTTTGGTTCTGACCTCGATGCCGCTACGCTCAATGTGATTGAAAAAGGAAAACGCAACGTAGAAATCCTAAAACAAGCGCAAAACGATCCCTTTACGGTAGAAGACCAAGTGGCCATTATCTATGCCGGGTCTAAAAACCTTTTGCGCAATGTTCCTGTGGAAGAAGTTAAAAACTTTGAACAACAGTTCTTATCTACTTTACGTAAAAAACATAAAAAAGTATTACAGGGATTAAAAGCCGGAAAATTAACCGATGATATTCTTGACGTGCTCAATGCAGTAGCCAAAGAAACAGCCGCTCAATTTTAATAAACTATGGCGAATTTAAAGGAAATACGAAATCGCATTGCATCTGTTTCTTCAACAATGCAAATTACTTCTGCCATGAAAATGGTATCTGCTGCCAAGTTGAAAAAGGCGCAAGATGCCATAACGGCCATGCGTCCGTATGCCAATAAACTCACCACCCTGATTCAAAATTTGAGCAGCGCCGATACGGGCGATCAAAAAAATCCCTACACCCAAGTGCGGCCCATTAAAAAAGTGCTCCTAGTAGCCATCACCTCCAATAGAGGGTTGTGTGGGGCCTTTAATGCCAATGTAATTAAGGCTGCCCTAGACCAAGCCAAAAACCAATATACCGATGCATCTGTTGAGGTAATTACTATTGGTAAAAAGGGGGGTGATATTTTATCGAAGACCCTAACCGTTAAAGGAGCCCACAACGAGCTATTGGATTCCTCATCCTATGCTGAAACGGCAGCCCTTGCCCAAGAAATCATGGATGATTTTACAGCCGGGCACTATGATAAAGTGGTATTGCTATACAATCAATTTAAAAATGCAGCCACTCAAATTGTAAATATTGAAGACTATTTACCCATAGTTTATCAAGATTCAAACGAAACCGAAGTGGGGGATTATATTTATGAACCCAATCAGCAAGAAATTGTTTCGGAATTATTACCCAAATCACTAAAAATGCAATTGTTTAAAGCCCTTAGAGACTCCTTGGCAGGAGAACACGGCGCACGGATGACCGCCATGCACAAGGCCACAGACAATGCTACAGAATTGAGAGACCAATTGAAATTGACCTACAACAAAGCCCGCCAAGCCGCCATTACCAACGAAATTCTTGAAATTGTGGGCGGGGCAGAGGCTCTTAATGGATAAAAGCATTCGTTCTTCCATAGCCTTGTAGTATCCTTTTGGCTTTACTTTTTCTTTGCCATTGGCAAAAATGTTTTTCTGATTTGAGGGGTTTTCCAGCTACGCTTCGGATTTAACATCAATTATATAGTCAACTCGCAACAATGGGTCTATCAACCCCTTCTAAGGGATCATTTCAAGTGGCACCCCAATTGGAATCTTAATTTGGCATGGGGGCTCTATCATCAATTCCTAATGGAAATTATTGCTTTAGATGCTTTAGGAAACTATTACTATTATTGGGATTTAGTTTCCAATAACGAGTCCTTTTCTATTTCTAAAAGTCACCATCTTTTGATTAAAGTGCTATATAAAAAAAACAACTGGCAGCTTTTTGCGGAAGCTTTTCATAAAAAAATACAACGGGTCTATTTCGCTAAACTTTTGACGATTTAAACTATTTCTTTGAACTTACAAATGGTAAAAATAGGGCAGTGGGAGTTGATGTTAAAGTACAAAAACTCACCCTAAACATGATTTTTGAGTCTCTTATTCGTTTGGAAAAGTGCTTGAAAAATTTGAGCCATACAACCACTATAGAAGAGCTCCTCACGATCAAACCCATAAATGGAAGAGTGTGGCAATTTTAAATGGACACCCCTGGTTTTTTTCATTTAGTTACATATACGGCTCTGGACTTTATTTGAATGCCTTAGGACAAAATCCTTACAACAGATTGGACGTAGCCATTCGCTATGATTTTAATTTTTTGCAAGGGAAGACCAGCATGGGACTGTCGGTGACTAATTTATTAAATGCTAAAAATATTGGTGCTCTCGGCATTTCCAATCTTCCCAATCAAAACACCGTATTTTCGAGAGGGGTTGCCTGGACTCCCGGGCTATAACACAGGTGCCAGAACCAATAGAAAAATCATGTATGATGCCTACGCATATTATGCAGCACAATATGACTTTATTGTGGCTGCAGGGGTTCATTACCCTCCAGAACCTTGGGGGCCTTTCTACACCTATACTCACCAACATGTAGCCGATTTAAGCAACCATATTTTGGAACACCCCGAAAGAAAGGAAAGAAAAGACGGTATCATGATCTGGCAATTGCTTTTGGAAGGTGCAGCTAGCTCAGGCTATAGCTACTTAAATGTAGCTTCAAAAGTTTTAGGCGGAACCACTCAAGCAAATGCAATTGCCCAAGCCAATAGTTTTGCTCTAGAACCCTACACTGGCGGAGCAGCAGGATGTGAAGGGGGAACTGGAGGCTCAGCAACGCTTTGTGATGTGAGCGTATATAATGCTGCCAATCAATATCCCGATGCGGGCACTCAGGTGGTCCATAACTGTCAAATTTGGCAAAGCAAATGGTGGGCCAATGCAAACGAAGTGCCTGGTGAAAATGAAGTGTGGGAAAAAATAGGCGATTGCAAAGAGGGAGATTGTGCTGAATGAGAAGTAACCCCTTGGTTGATAATTGCAGGATAACTCTTTTGTAATTTTTTTTAGCCGACAATTCATTTTGTATTTTTAAGGCTAAATTCAACCGCTATGATTCGGGTAGCCATTAAAAACAACAGCAAAAATGAATTGCCTTCTTATGGCACACCGCAAGCAGCGGGTTTAGATTTGCGAGCAGATCTCCCCACGGCAGTTTCTTTAGCTCCTATGGAGCGTAAAATAATTCCAACGGGTCTATCCATTGCTTTGCCCCAAGGCTATGAAGCTCAAGTGAGACCTAGAAGTGGACTAGCCGCAAAGCACGGAATTACGGTGCTCAACGCACCCGGAACCATAGATGCAGACTACAGGGGCGATGTTGGGGTTATTCTCATCAATCTTTCTGACACTGCTTTTACCGTAGAACCAGGTATGCGAATTGCACAATTGGTGGTGGCACAATATGCTCAAATTAGTTGGGTGCCAACTGAAAGTCTAGCAGATTCGGAACGAGGAGCGGGTGGTTTTGGTAGCACAGGAACAAAATAATAGTTTGATGAGGTTTACAAAAGCAGTTTTTTATAGTGTAATTTTAATGAGCTTATTCTTTTTAGAAGGATGTAAATCAACCAAGCTATTTCCTTCTGATAGACCCAAAAAAAATATTGAGTTAGCTTCACTGATCAACCAGTTAGAGCGTGTTCAACCAAAGATTTCAAACCTCACAGCCCGCATCAAGGCAAACTATGACGATGGCAAGCGAAAACAACAAGTCATTGTGCAAATGCGAATTGCTTCTCAGAAAAAAATATGGATGAGTGCCACAATGTTGGTGCCCATTGCCAAACTTTTAGTGGAACCCAACCAGGTTTCCTTTTATGAAAAATTTCAAAAAACCTATTTTGAGGGTAATTTTGATATACTCAACGCACCCCTGGGCACCCAATTGGATTTTTATCAATTGGAAGAATTACTTTTGGGTAAACCCCTCCTAGCCATTCAAAAGAATAATTGGAAATTAATTTCTCACCCCAATGACTATGTGTTGGTGCCCAAAAACAAAAAGAGTCCTTTGCCTATCACCCTATTTTTTGACAGTAATAGCTTTCTCCTAAAAGAACAACGAATTTTAGTTCCCGGAACGGCCCAAACCCTAACCATTAACTATCTAAACCACATTCGGGTTAGTGGACAATATTTTCCTCAAAAGATAGCGTTGTCTCTTTTCGATGGCAATCAATTGCGACGATTAGAATTAGAATATTCAAGAATCACGCTACCCCAAACCCTCACGTTTCCCTTTGCGATTCCTAAAGGCTACAAAGCATTGCGTTTATGAAAATGGGGTTGCCAACATGGGGGATCTTTCTTTTGCTAGGGTTCTCGCTGGCCGCGCAAACCCCGAGAACGGACCGCCAGCAAAAATTAGAAGCCCAAAAGCTGCGTTTGCAAAAAGAAATTAAGCAAATCAATCAATTGCTGTTTAACAACACCAAACAAAAAAAATCGGTTTTGAATGAGGCTGAAGATATTGCCGTGAAATTATCGGTTCGCGAACAACTCATTCGAGTTAACAATCAACAGGCCAACGTGCTTAATAGGAGGGTGCGAATAAACGAAAGAGATATTGCCCAACAGCGAAAAGAATTGGAGGCTTTAAAAGAAGACTATGCGCGTATGATTTTAGAATCCTATCAAAGTAAATCGCTCCAAAGCCGTTTGTTGTTTTTGTTTTCTTCAGAGAGTTTTCTACAAGCCTACAAACGCATACAATATTTGAAACAATATGCGGCATTTAGAAAAAAGCAAGGCATAGCCATTGCAGACAAAACCCTTCTTTTACAGGAGCTAAACAAAGACTTATTGGCGCAAAAAAGCAAATTAGAAACTATTGTAGAAGAAAATAAAACCGAACAAAACACCTTGTTAAAAGAGCAACAACAGCAACAAGCTCTTATCCGATCTTTGAGAAAAAAAGAACGCAGTTTAGCTGCTCAGATCAACAAAAAACAAGCAGAAGCAAGAGCCATAGATAAAGAAATTGACCGATTGATTCGCGAAGCCATTTCAGCCGCCAATAAATCAAAAGGAAGCGCCAACACACGCAGTTTTGAATTGACGCCGGAGGCTCGGCTCCTAGCGGCTAATTTTGAATCGAATAAAGGGCGATTGCCTTGGCCTTTAGAAGAGGGAGTGGTTACCCAAGGGTTTGGAAGACAACCGCATCCCATTGTTAAAACCACCACCATTCAAAGCAATGGGGTGACCATTGCCACTAAACCTAACGCTCCCGTGAGAGCAGTTTTTGAAGGTGAGGTAATGTCTATAGTGACTTTTAAAGGAAGTAACCCCTTTGTTTTAATTCGGCATGGAAATTATATCACAGCCTATAAAGATTTAGGCAAAGTGTTTGTGAAAAAAGGAGATAAAGTTTCAGCTAAAGACACCATTGGAGAAGTATTTACCAACCCACAAACAGGCAAGGCAACTCTAAAATTTAGTATTTTTAAAAACAATGCACCCCAAAATCCACGGCAGTGGGTTTATCAAATGTAAGGGCTTATTCTTCTAAATACCAAGCTTCTTCTTCTTGTGCATATTTGACAAAGCTCAACAAGTCCATTGCTTTTCGTTTGCTTGTCATTCTACCAAAAGCAACACGATATAGACCACTTGGGCTGGTTTTGGCTAAGGCAGCGTCATACCCTTCTGCTTTTAATAGGGATACTTTCTTGTTGGCATTTTCTAAGGAGCGAAATGAGCCTGCAATAATGCTATAATATTTCTGGTCAGAGTCAATAATGGGAGCTCCCCTATCGGATTCGTTTTCTTGGGCTGTGGCAGCAACCACAACTGTTTTAAGGGCGCCTAAATCGAAGGTAGCTTCTTGCACATTTTTCTTAATTTTTTCTTGAGCAAGCTCTTGCTGTTTCAGGGTTTCGGTGGTCATATAGTGTTGGCCAAAGTAAAAAGCAGACCCAATTAGGGCAACGGCAACAACCCCAACCATAGCATAGCGCATCCAAGGAGAGCGGTTTTCGTTTGAATCGTTCTTGTCGGGTTGAAACATGAGGTCATCGTGGTTTGAATTTTCCATTAGTGAAATAATTTTAGGGGTTTCTGTAGTTATTTGAGGAGATATTGGGGCTCGTTCAAAAGCCTTTAACCCAAATGCAGCAGTATCAAAATTGATTTTACCTAAGGGTAAAAAATGTATTTTTTTGTCTCCACTGAGCTGCATTTCACCCACACCGGGAAAACGCAAGACTTGGGTTTGCAATCTCTTTTTCCAAAGGCTCACCTCTTTTTCAATAGCTCGGAGGGCATGTTCATAGCTAACACCCTCTTTTTGGGCATAATAATGGGCTAAAATACCGTCATTAGTAGCTAATAACCTATTGAAAAGAATCTCCTTTCGAGGGGGTAAAAAGGCACCATTAGCCGAAACAGAGGCTTGTCTTGAACGCGTCAAAAAGGCACCAAAATTGGGCACGGTCACACATTCGTGTTGGTAGAGGAGTTCTTGTATGCATTGGTAGAGTAGCATAGTGCTAAAATACTAAAATTATGCATACAAAGAACCCCCTCAATATGCGCTTGGATTTTCTTATCTTCAACAAAATTTTGCCCCATGAATCGCTTAGAAGCTTGCCTATATTTACGTCACCTTCCTGGAATTGGACCCATTAAAGAGCAAAAACTAATGGCTCATTTTTCAAGTCCTGAAGCCATTTTTGAAGCCTCTCCAAAAGAGCTAGAAGGGGTGGAAGGAATCGGATCCAAACATAGTAGCATTCTAAAGACCTGGAAAGACTATCAACCAGAGGTAGAAAAGCAGCTCTTATGGCTTAAAGAGCACCAAATCAAAACCCTTTTTTGGGGAACTGAACAATATCCAGAAACCTTGGCTTTTTGTCCCGATGCCCCACTTTTATTATTTTATAAGGGCGCTATAGATTTTGCCAAAAAACGCAAAATTATCAATGTGGTGGGAACAAGAGAAAACACCAGCTATGGGAAAAAGAGTTGTGAAGCAATTATTCGGGCATTAGCCCCCTACAACCCTATTATCTGTTCGGGTTTTGCCTATGGAACAGACATCATTGCGCACAAAGCAGCTCTTGACAATGGTTTGGACACGCTAGCGTGTTTGGCTCACGGGTTTGACAAACTCTATCCCAAAGAGCACGCCAAATATAGAACTGAGGTTGAACAACAGGGTGCTTTTATCTCAGATAGCCTTTTTGGGGAGTCGTTTGATCGAGGGAGTTTTCCTCGAAGAAATCGAATTATTGCTGGTTTGGGGCATACCACCTTGGTCATTGAGTCTGGAATCAAAGGGGGTAGCATGAATACGGCAGACTTGGCACACCAATATGGGCGAGAGCTTTTTGCTTTACCGGGTAGAATTTCAGATCAAAAAAGCCAAGGGTGTCATGTGCTCATCAAACAGCATAAAGCAGCGCTATTAGCATCGCCAGAACAATTGCTAGAAGCACTTCAATTGCAAGCTCAAACACAACCCAAAAAAACGATTCAAAGAGAACTTTTCATTTCCCTAAGCGAGGAAGAAAAAAAAGTATTAAAGCAATTGATGCCAGGTGAAAAAGCACATTTAGACTCACTTGCGCTTCAGCTTCAATGGGAAGTGCGGCAAGTGGCTAGTGTATTGTTGACGCTAGAAATGAAAAGGTGTGTTGCGGCTCTTTCAGGCAAATATTTCGAATTGGCTTAATAGCCAATTTTGCTGCGCACACGAAGCAGCACCTCTTGGGCCACTTTTCTCGCTTTTTGAGCTCCTATGGCTAAGGCAATTTCAACTTCTTCTGGATTTTGATAGTAGTAGTCAAAGCTTTCTCGCTCTTTTTTAAAGCGCTCCAAGAGCAATTCAAAAAGGGCTGTTTTGGCGTGGCCATAGCCCATGCCTCCAGCAATATATCTTGATCGTAAAGCTTCTGTAGCCTCTGGGGTGGCCATGAGTTGATAAAGTTGAAATACCGTGCAGCTGTCGGGGTCTTTAGGATCTTCTAGCGGGGT
>Ga0255761_10000179_pt1 | contig 58792 bp, 51 predicted proteins | sample 071ome_29_FD_179961 | JGI IMG/M metagenome (GOLD analysis project Ga0255761, IMG submission 179961) | Coastal salt marsh microbial communities from the Groves Creek Marsh, Skidaway Island, Georgia - 071407BT metaG (version 2) | ecosystem: Environmental > Aquatic > Marine > Intertidal zone >... | reverse complement strand
TTATTCATGTTTGACATGTACTGCATGTACCAATGCATGTCCACAATTGGTTGATTACGATTCATATGTTGATATTAGAAGAACACTGATTGTAGGTGGACCTACGGCAGAGATACCACACACAGTGTTACAAGCAGTTCTTGCAGCAGAAGCTGAAGAAGAAAGCGATGCTGACTTCGTAGCAGTGGAAGACTACCCAATCGATTCCAATGTTGGATACTACCCTGGATGCGTAGACTATCTAGACCAAGAAATGGTCTTCAGCCACCTCAATGAAGGGGAAATGAACCTTGGTGAAACTACTACTGCAGCCTTTACTCTGTTTGAAGAGATGGGTGCTGATGTATCATACCTTGGCAGAGACTTCCTCAAGTGCTGTGGCCACGACCAAAAGTGGCAAGGATTAGATGAAGTGTTTGAAAAGCTTAAGGCTTACAACCAGAAGAAAATCGAAGCCTCGGGAATTGATACTCTTGTATCGTCATGTGCAGAGTGTTTCAGGACATTCGCAAGAGACTATGAACTAGAGGGCGTCAAAGTAATGCACACAACTGAGTTCCTAATCGAAAACGGATTCGACATGAACATGAAGGCTGAAAATGACGTAACTGTGACCTACCACGACCCTTGTAGACTTGGAAGACAAATGGGGATCTATGAAGAACCAAGAGAACTGGTTGCAGGAGTCGAGGGAGTAGAACTTGTTGAAATGGAACATCATGGTGAAGACGCAATGTGTTGTGGAGTATCAAGCATGATGTCTTGTAATGAAAACGCAAGAGCATTGAGAATTTCAAGAATGGAAGAAATCAAGAATACTGGCGCTGACATGATGATTACATCTTGTCCTAAGTGTGTATCTCACTTCGAATGTCTCAAGTTTGAAGATGAAGAAAAATACGACATTGAAATTTTAGATGTAGTTTCCTTCTTAGCAAGACAAGTCGAAGCAAAGAAGTCACTAATTGATGAAACTTCTACCGCCAATGTTGGCGTAGAAGCATGATTCCACCCCTTTATAGGCACAGGTTTTAATTAATTACTAGATTTTAGGCCGTTTAATGGATTATGACACTCTGACTGTTCTTGAGTTGAAAACCATCTGCAAGGACAGAGGTTTGAAAGTAAGTGGAAACAAGTCTGAAATTGTAATCAGACTGATGGAGGATGACGAGTCAAAGTTACCAAAACCCGTAGAAATTAATTCCGGAACTGTAACCCATAATCAGCCTCAAGTGATATTCGTCACACAACATAATTCTACACTTCCTGCAATATTGGGTGTATTCATTATCCTATATGGAATGTTTAGAGCTGGATATTCTTTCCTTTGGATTGATTATTCATCAATTCACGCCGTTATTGGGGTGGGAATTGGATTAGGATTCGTGTTTGCTGGAATAATTGTTGTACAAGGGTACAAAGTGGGACTAAAGATAGCCGTTGGAATATTATTGTTATCTGGTGCTTTATCCTTGTTTTTCATTGATGAAGTGACTCCATTATCAATCGGATTTGGCACTGGTGATGATGCATGTGGCCTATTTTCAGTGATGTTGTCGACATTTTGTTTACTAATAGTTGGAACACCATTATTTTTTGATACCGAGAATTACTTCAAAGAAGGACGACCGAATTATTTAGGCGCCATAGCAGACATGACCGATGGTCTTTCACCTTTACCAATTTTTACTGGAAGTAGTATGGTCACGAAAAATAAAACAGAAGTGAAGGTAGTAACAAACTGTACGCATTGTGATACAAAACTAAAGGTTCCAGAGGGTTATAGTGGAAAGGCAAAATGCCCATCTTGTAATCAATCTTTCAAAGTAAATTTGTGATGTTTAATTGAATTCAGTACGTAAATACTGTTTTCAGTTAAGCATTTGATTTTTGCAGAGTTGCTGTTTTAGAGTCACATCGATTCAGACTCGTCATCCATTCCTCTAATTTCGTAATTTGATGGGAATAGAGCCACAATAACTCCTGCAATTAGAAATCCAAGACCTAGGGCAAAGTCATGTGAAACAAACAAAAACTCCAGAGCGAACACCACAAGCAAAAGCCCTCCAATGTTGGAGACCCAAACCAATGTCTTGAATGTTGATAATGACACTCCTGTAGTCTTTGCACCTCTTACAGGGCCAAACTCTCCACCAAATCTCTGTGCTCCTTCATGTTCAGGTTGTTTACTCATATTATCACCTATCTATCATTGTAATCGCATCAGTAGGACACGCAAGCACACATAACCTACACCCAGTGCAAGCATCTCGAATAATTCTAGCTTTTCGATTACTAGGGACATTTATCAATGTTGATGCTACATCTTTGTGATACAATTCAATTGCGTCATCATCACAAACGATGGTACATTGGTCACAGCCTATGCAAAGATTTTCTGTAACCCAAGCTACTGTCCCTTCTCCTCCCTTAATCTGTGATCTTCTCTCACCTTTCTGGCGAGCAAGAGCGATGGCGATACGCTCGGCTTCTTTCGCCCTGCGTTTTGCTAAGTCCTCAGTAGAGGTCATGTATTCACCTCTATTTGAGTTGAGTTTTCAAATTTATCCACGGATAGATTAACCAGAAAATCTCCAAGACAGTAAAATGCACCTACCAGTAAAGGGGGATTCCAAGCGGTCAAACCTGTCCAGGGAACTTCATTCGCCCAAGTCCAATTTTGTAAGTATGTCCCCCATAATTCCATCATTAATGCTAACCATGCCATCGTTACATACAGGGAGGGTTGAGGTCCAAATTTTGTAAATAGAAGTACAAGGATCAATAAAACCACACCGGAGGTATCTGTACCCTCATACACCCCGTAGATTACTAGTGGAACGAATGGGATCAGTATATACAATGCGATTGATTTATTGATATATTCTGCTATCCTCTTTCCTGAATCGAATAAGAACCAGTGCCCTACAGGTACAAATAATGGCATAAGTCCACGTTGATATTCGTAAATTAGCCAAACTTCACTGAAGAAAAGCTCCATCGGAGTTGCGAGAGAAATGACGGTTAACATTTCGATTCTTTCTCGACTTTCAGCCTTGTAATACAGGCCAATGAATAATCCAATGCACCAGATATTTACCGGCCATTCACTATATTTGGCTGAAATATAAAGCCCCACAATTATAGTAACTGCGTAGACAATTAATCTATTCAAACCTCAACCCCACTCCCAGATTATTCTGCAAAATTGTCCAATTGTGATTGAGATTCTGCACCCATAGCGAGCATAGATAACTCTGAAACCAATGCATGCCAGGTCCTTGCATGTTCACCGAATGAATCTCCTACCTCACTGTAGGACCTAAAGACTGCAGAGGGTGAGTTCAAATTTTCCATTTCACCCTTTTTTGGATTAATTCTGTAAAACCAGGAAGCAGCTTCCCCATCTACTAGGTAAACAACTGGTTCTACAGTAGCTCCTTCACTTGTTTTCATGGTTGTAGGAACTCCTTCTTGAATTAAGAAGTTTTCAACATCAACACCTCCCTTTGAATACATCAATTTCTTGAATTTACGATTTGACAAATTTAACAATTGGTCACCACTTGTAACAGCCATTATCCCTAAACCATAGGTACCTCTATCGTTTTTAATGAAAGCGACGGGTTGTCTATCTATTCCCAGAGATTCATATTTTGCTGCAATTTTTGCCAAGAATTCATCTACCTCAGTGGCAAGCATCAATCGACAAGTTTCCTTTTCCAAACACTTGTCTTCGCTGACGAACCAATCTGCCAAAAGGTGCCAGGAATCTATTCCAATTATCTCTGAAATCTCTTCTACATATTTTTGCAAATGTTGGTAATGTTCAGACTTGCGTCTCCTTTGCCAACCCATGTGAGGAGGTGGTGAAACATTGCTCGTACTCAACCCATCTACCATACCTTCAGTCAAGTCATTGTTTAGCATAACTAGGTCTGGTTTTGAACCATTAACGTGAATTTTATCATCTATTATCGACACCTGATCTAGTATCAAAGGACCAGAAATTCCGTCTAGGGAACCGTGCCCTTCTAAATCGGGAGAGCCCACTGTACAACGAAATCCTGCCTTTTTGACAAGTCGCTTGATTGTTGCTACATTCTCAACATAGCCCGCATTACGAGTGTGAGATTCAGGGTAGAGATGAACCCAAGCGCAATTTGGATGCTTTCTAATTATGTGGTCCTTGAGAAGTTTTGAAAGAACTTCTTCATCACCTTCTGAGACGTTATTAAAACCAGCCGGAAAGTGATTTGCGTCCACTACTGCGACTTTCCACCCGCAGTCCCTAATGTCGACACTACCATAAATTGGAATTGGAACTTCTGCCCTCTTTTTATTCATCCATTCAGTGATTTCTTCCCGCTTATCTTCAAGCGATTTTGTAATTTCGTGTAGTATGGAAATCACATCACCTCCTCGATTAATGATTTTGCATCACCGCTCTTTTTGGATCTTCCACCATCGATAATATGCATCGATTCGAATAGAGCCATACCTAAACAAATTTCTGGCTGTTTAATTAACTCTCGTTCTAAATCAGGATACCTTTTTGCATAATCTGGTACGAGGGGGTTTAGGTCATCTAGGATTTTTTCTATCAATCTTGGAGAGGTTGCCCTACCTGCAGGTAATTTTGGCCTGTATACTATTTCTTCGGGTAGATTGGTCAAACTTGCGGCTTTTCTCAATGCTGCTTTTTCATCGATCCCTTCTGTATATCTCCATTTCATTGGAAGACGGTTTGATTCATTCCTGTGACGACTACCTAAAAATGGCACCCTGACTTCTAACCCATGAGCCATTGAGTGTCTATCTACTAACCTTAGTTGGAAATTCGATAATTGGCCGTGGTCAAGTTCGAACTGCAGGAAATCCTTGAGTGATTTCGTGTGATTTTCCGGTGTTAAGTCTTCAGTCCACCATTTATCTTCTTTGAGATTATCCAAATTGAAATTCATGTTGTCCAAACGATTTCTAACCAATCTGCTATGAGCTTCTAGGTCCCTATATCTTGGATAGCCCGCATGTAATTCATCGGCTCCTTGACCACAAAGTCCCACTGTAACAGATTGGGACATTTTTTCAAATAGTGGCTGGAAAAATAGCACTGTTACATCAAAATCTTCCCCATGCCAAGATAAATCAGGTAGCCTGTTATTGAATGAATCTTCATCTAGCACATATTGGTGATGTTCTAAATCCAAACTAGATGCTACAAGTTCAGCAGCCTTCCAATCAGGATTATCCTCGCTTTCCGCAACTGTCCAGCAAGCAGGAACCGGTTGATTTGCTATATCTGCAGCATCCCTTGCTACTGCGCAAACCAAACTTGAATCCAAACCACCAGAAAGCACGATGCCTAGCGGGACATCTGACATCAAACGGTCACTCACACTCAATGTGAAACTCTCAAGCAAACCTTGCGGATCGTCCCAAAATTCCGCAGGTTCAACCCTTTGAGTCTCGAATCGACATGAGCTGACCAACTTGGGATGTCCATCAATAAATTCCCAAACCTCAACAGTTCCCGGCCTGACTTGGTAAACTCCATTGAATAAAGATGATGCATCTAGAGGATATTCCCAGGCGATTCTTGCTTTTATCGCTTCTAAATCCATTTCTGAATGATATTCTTCATGAGAGCGCAGTGCTTTTACCTCACTTGAAAACAATAATGTATCGTTCACTATTGTTCGAAAAAGTGGTTTGATACCCATTGGGTCTCTTGCTAGTATCAGTTGACCATTTGACCATAGTGCAAAAGCGAACATTCCATCAAGTTTGGAAATCCATTTTGAATGCTCTTTCGCAGAACCATAACCAGTGTGAAGAGACAAAATAACTTCACTATCTCCGTTAGTGCTGTAATTATACTGTCTACTTTTCAGATCTAAATAATTGTATATTTCACCATTTACGACGCATACCTTGCCATCGCCAAATAATGGTTGGGGAGACCCTGATACGTCGACTATTGCTAATCTTGCATGTGCCAAGCCACAGATTTCGTCGGCGAAAATTCCGCTTCCATCAGGACCTCTGTGTTGCATCAAATCAATCATACGTGAAAGTACCGACTTGTCGGGATTACCAAGCATACCGCCTATCCCGCACATATTAATCCCTGAAATTACCTCTTGAAGAGGGCTTGCTTCTGCTCACCATAGAGGATAAACGAAGAATGTGATAATTAAGAAGACGAATGATAGTAAAAATGTCATCAAATATGTGCTCTGAGGCGGGTCGTTAGATGTCTCATCATCACTCATAATGTCTCACCTATTACGACGCAATTAAACTCGCCATTTCAACATAATGGTTTCACAACCACGGTATAGTCAATAAAATCGTGAATAAAGGAATCAACAACATAGTGGCATTATCATCAATCCAAGTTAGCCTTGGCCATTCTGAGGCCACGCAAATTGGAGCCATAATCAAGGCAAGAATAATTGGTGTATCGAAGAAATTCCAGCACATAAGCCAAATTATTCCAACAAAAATTGAACCAATTATTGCAACATTCTTGCTGTTCAAATCCTTCCTACGAAGTTCTCCTAGGAATGGATCACCCAGCGACAATGAAAGTATTAGTGGCCAAACATATTCTGGATTGTCTGGTAGCGCAATGAATGTCAAACCTATTGCAATCCCTCCCCAAGCGAGAGCACTAACCTGTTTTGCTTCGTAATCTCTTTGTCCAAAAATCGTGAATCCTAATTTGAGACGTATCATTTCAGCAAGGATTAGAATTATGGTTAGCCCAGAGACAACTTGAGCAACCTCAAGATTAACAAGTTCAGAAATCTTTTCTCCATATTCAAAGTAAACAAATGGTATCAAGGACATCGATAGATGAAATGACCTTCTGAATATGTGGCCTTTTACACCACCCACGGAATGATTTACTGGGTCAGTTAGTGCGACCTGTTCACTCATCGAGTTCCCTCAAAGCGTCTTGAATTGACAACCCTTCTTGACTGATGCGGTCAAGAATCAACTCAAACTTCGGATTTGTGACTATTTTACTCTCATGCGCCATAAGTAATTTTTGACGGGCCCTTGCTCTTGATGACGATTCACGTGCTTCTAAATTTAGCATTAGATTTGCAACTTCTTTAACACCCTCTCCGCTTAGTGCACTTGTTCTGACAATATTTGGTGGGTCATCAGATAGGGTTAATGAAATTGTCAAGTCATTGAAAACCTTCTCTGAACCTTCTAAATCTGATTTGTTAACAATAATCAAATCAGCCAGTTCCAATAACCCAGCCTTTTCAGCCTGTATGCTATCACCTCTCGCCGGACCTTCAACAACAATAATTCTCTCGGCTACAGCGGCGCACCTTATTTCCGATTGACCAGCACCAACGGTTTCTATGATGACCAAATCAAAATCATGGGCAAGTAGATGTGATGACAAATCTTGCACAATTAACGGAATTGAACCACCAGAAGACCTAGTAGCAATACTTCGTATGTAAATTGATTCAGCCCTCTCATTATCATCGAGAACGTTGAATCGAATTCGGTCACCCAAGAGGGCACCTCCGCTAACGGGAGAGGTAGGGTCTACAGCTAGGACTGCGACTTTCATTTTCGGAGCTAGTTCGAATAAAATCTTGTCAATTAGACACGATTTCCCAATTCCAGGTGGCCCAGTAATTGCAATTATTGGGCCTTCACCGACCAGCCCCTCAGTTTCGCCATTTTCTATAGAAGATAACTCTCGGGAGAGTTTTATCCTGTCCAATCAAACACCCCAGCGCCAATCATCTTCAGAACCGACACCGCAGTTCCTATCTGAGGCTTCATCAACAAATTGCAGGATTTCTGCTGAGGTAGTACCTGGGCCAAATATTGCTCTAACTCCAGCACTGAATAACTCTTTTTTGTCATCCTCAGGAATAATTCCTCCACCAAAGACAACAACATCGTTTAATCCCGCCTCTCTCAGCAGTTCACAAATTTTAGGGAAAAGGTGACTGTGTGCGCCAGATAATGAGGACAGGCCAACAAATCTTGCATCCTCATCGATAATTGTTCTAACAATTTGACTTGGAGTACGTCGTAATCCGGTATAAATCACTTCATGCCCACCATCACGTAGAGCCCGCGCAACGACTTTCGCACCTCTATCGTGACCATCGAGACCTGGTTTCGCAATTACGATACGCTGTCGGCCCCCCATGGTTCGAGGTGTGTAGGGAGGTGTATGAAGGGCTTACGGTAGTTAAAACGCACACAACCAATAAGAGCGTCCTTTTGCAGTGTTCCTTTTGGCGAATAGTATGATGGGCACTGAAGACCGGTTGAAAGACCTACGTGCAAGAAAAGCAAGAGGTGAGGCTGGCGGCGGTCAAGCAAGAGTCGATGCACAACATAATCGTGGCAAAATGACTGCAAGAGAACGTCTAGAGATGCTGTTAGACGAAGGTTCGTTCCAAGAAATTGACGCACTTGTTGAGCACAGGTGCAGAGATTTTGACATGGACAAAAATGTGATCCCAGGAGATGGCGTAGTAACAGGCCACGGATTGATTAACGGGAGAGAAGTTTTTGCATTCGCTCAAGACTTCACAGTTTATGGTGGAAGCTTAGGGGAAATGCATGGTTTGAAAATTTGTAAAGTTCTCGACATGGCGCTAAAAACTGGACGTCCTGTAATTGGTCTAAACGATAGCGGGGGCGCTCGGATTCAAGAAGGCGTAGCAAGTTTAGGTTCGTATGCTGAAATATTTTTCAGAAATGTAAGAGCCAGTGGAGTCGTTCCACAAATTAGTGTCATCATGGGTCCGTGTGCAGGAGGTGCCGTTTATTCTCCTGCGATAACAGATTTCGTAATCATGGTCGATAAGACCGCACACATGTTTATCACCGGTCCTGAAGTAATTAAGACCGTTACAAATGAGGAAGTATCCTTTGAAGACCTTGGCGGGGCATCTACTCATGGAAGCAAATCAGGAGTATCCCACTTCACTGCAACAGATGATGGTGAGGCAATAGACCTTGCAAGGGACTTGGTTGACTTACTACCCGCAAATAATATGGAAAAACCACCCATCAAAAAATCATCAGATTCTGGAGAACGGTTGTGCGACAAACTTGACAGCATCATTCCAGATGACCCTTCGAAGCCATACGATGTAAAGGACGTAATAGTGGAGATTCTAGACGATGGTGGATTCATGGAAGTACAAGAAAACTGGGCAGGAAATATTGTGATTGGATTTGGACACTTGAACGGGTCCACTGTTGGAGTTGTAGCAAACCAACCAAAAATTCTCGCAGGTTGCTTAGACATAGACGCTAGCGACAAAGCAGCAAGATTCGTTCGGTTCTGTGATGCATTCAACATTCCACTGATTACTTTGGAAGATGTTCCAGGATTCCTACCGGGTACAAACCAAGAATGGGGTGGCATCATCAGACACGGAGCAAAATTATTGTATGCATATGCTGAAGCGACAGTCCCTAAATTGACTGTAATTCTAAGAAAGGCATACGGCGGTGCTTATGATGTCATGTCATCGAAACACATCAGGGGAGATTACAATGTCGCTTGGCCATCGGCCCAATTAGCCGTAATGGGCGCAGAAGGAGCGGTGCAAATCATTCACAGAAGAAGACTACAAAATGCAAGAGACCCCGAAGGAGAAAGAGGAAGGTTAATCGAAGATTTTGAGGAAACTTTCGCTAACCCCTACAAAGCTGCATCTCTTGGTTACATTGATGATGTCATAGAACCAAATCAAACAAGAATGAAATTAGTAAGAGCCTTGTCCATGCTTTTGGATAAGGAGGAACTACGTCCGGCGAGAAAACACGGAAATATTCCTTTATGAGGTGATAATTTGAGTGATATAAATACACTAAGGGTCGCAGCAATAATGGCTGTTATTTCTGCTTCTTCATCTTTAGATGATGCTTCAAATATTGGAAGGCAGACCGGTGAATCGTGGTCTATTGACCATAGAAGAATAAACATGGGAATGTCATCTTTGATGCATGAAAGAAGTTCCCGTTCCCCATGGAGGTAATCAAATGACTGAGACGAGAAAAGTAATTGTCAATGGTGAAGAATTCGATGTTGAATTATCAAATGATGGGAACATGTGGACTGCTACAGTCAATGGAGAGAGTTTCGAAATAAAAATGCCTGACGCAGCCCCAGCGCCAAAGAAGAGATCTTCAGCGGGTGGAAAATCAAAGAAATCGGGTAAGGTCTCAGCAAATATACCAGGTAAAGTAGTAACTGTAGAAGTTTCTGTTGGAGATAACGTCAAAGAAGGCCAAGTCGTAATGATACTTGAAGCTATGAAAATGCAAAATGAAATCCAAGCACCAATTTCAGGGACCGTTACCGAAATCCATTGTGAGGAAGGGCAGTCGATAGAGGCTAATGTTCCACTTCTGGTAATTACCCCTGAAGATACCGAAGACGAATCTTGAAAATTACAATGGTTAAAGATTAGTAAAGTGTTGGGATGTAACATGGGAGAAGAAGCTGTCTGTGATTATCCGGGTTGTAATCAGGTAGGAGACATCATTTCAAGACTATCTCCTGAAGGATATTTGGTTGCAACTGGTAAGAAGGCTTACTCCTTCAGGGAAGCATACAGGAGATTCCATTACTGCGGAGACCATCATGAAGAATTGATGGGTGGAGTTTGGTCTCGAGTAAGAAAACCTGATGACAAAAACGACGGGCATGTAGCGCCAACTGCGATTTGAAATCAGAGGTATATTTCTTCTAACTCAACTGCTCTATTCTTTGAGATCCCAAGTTGCTTGGCGGATGACCTGAGAACACTTCTCTCCATATCAGTAATGATCCCATCCTCATATGCAGCCTCTAGAATTTTTTGATACATTGATTCGTTAATTTCGTCATCCTTTGATATATTTGATTCTAATATTTTAGAAACGATGATTTCAATTGGAACTAACATCCCTAAAATTAGTAATTTCAATAAAATTAAAATTATTTTGTTATCAATTTCTTTTTCTAAGACGGGTTCAATAGCAAATTCAGAAATTATGAATAATAATCCGGCAACAATAAGAGTAATGATAATTGATTTTCTCCTCAACTCAGCACTGGTTAATTTTGACATGGTTGATGAAAGTTCTTCATTTAATTTTACTAATTCTTGATTAGAAGAATTAATCTCCTGATTGGCTAGATACAAATTTCGAGATATTTCCTCGATTGCTTCCTCCGCTTGTACTCTTGCCATTTTTTCTCGGTTAAATTTACGATCTAAACGAACAAATTTATTCTCGAGTTCCTTTTGTGGGTCAGATTCGGATTTCTTAATTTTAGCCTTCTTTGCTAAATCAAAAATATCCATGTATACACCTTGTTTCTAGAAATAGATTAATCTATTCTTTTACAAATAAACATCACAACTTGCTTTTCATCTGTCGAACGGTCTTCCATTTCGATTTCAACTGTCTCATTCCAATGTTCGAATGTACCTCGCATCAAACCAATCGCTAAATCAGCAAAATGTCGGTGTGAATGATATTCGAAATGTAAGGTTCTGCCATCCTCAGATAGTTCTCCAATAAAATCAGGTAGCTCCGCATCGGGATAAAGTTTCAAAACCTCTACATGTACGACATCGTGAATTGATGCTAAAAACTCAAATGAGGTTTTGTGTTCGAAAAATATTGGAAATAGAACCAAAAATCGTCCAAACAGAAATTTTCCAAAGGCTTGTACTAAATCTTGGACTGCTATATCAGTCTCCTTTGAAAGAGTTACAACCATTGAAACCAATTCTGTGTGAGGATATGTACCAACTGAGGTATATACTCCACCTGAGGGTAGGTCACTGTTTTCAATTACAGTGTCTAGCATTTCTTCTCCGAAAGTAGCCTCTACCATGTCTGCAAATTCTTTGAAAACGATTCCTTTCATGGTGCTTTGGATTTGGATTCAAAATAAATACTTATTCATTTGCAATCTCAAATTACACCTTGAGCCATCATTGCTTCTGCAACTTTGAGGAATCCTGCGACGTTTGCGCCAAATACGTAATCTCCGTCTCTACCGTATTTCTTTGCTGTAGAATAAGCCTGTTCGTGAATTGAAACCATGATATCATCTAATCTCTTGTCGACTTCTTCTCTTGTCCAAGAAAGACGCAGAGAGTTCTGGCTCATTTCTAGTCCAGAGGTTGCTACTCCTCCTGCATTGCTAGCTTTACCAGGTGCAAATAATACTCCACCCTCTTGGAACACTGCAACGGCTTCAGGGGTGCATGGCATGTTTGCTCCTTCTGCTACAGCGATTACGTTGTTAGCAACAAGCATCTTTGCTTCTTCACCGTTCAATTCGTTTTGTGTAGCACATGGCAGAGCAACATCAACATTTACTCCCCAAAGACCATTTAATGATGGTTCAGGTTGTGATGCTGTGAAAGTAACTCCAGCGAAATTGTCTGCATATTCGCTGATTCTTCCTCTTCTGTTATTTTTGAGATCCATGACCCAGGCCAGTTTTTCTCTATCGATTCCGGCAGGGTCGTGAATCCATCCTGATGAATCAGACATTGTGACCGGTTTTCCACCAAGGTCCAAAACCTTCTCACAGGCAAATTGTGCTACGTTACCACTACCACTTATTGAAACGGTTGCACCTTCGAATGATTTTCCTTGTGCTGCAAGCATTTCTCGTGCGAAGTAAACTAGACCATAGCCTGTAGCTTCTGGGCGAATAAGTGAACCACCGTATGATAATCCCTTACCAGTTAGTACACCTGCTTGGAAATCGTTTTGCAGTTTCTTATACATTCCAAACATGTAACCTATTTCTCTACCTCCAACACCTATGTCTCCAGCAGGGACGTCGCAGTTGTGACCTATGTGTCTCCATAATTCACTCATGAATGATTGACAGAATCTCATAACTTCAGCATCAGACTTTCCCTTAGGGTCAAAGTCAGACCCACCTTTTCCTCCACCCATCGGTAGTGTCGTTAGACTATTCTTGAAGACCTGCTCGAATGCTAAGAATTTCAAGATGGATGCGTTAACAGATGGATGGAATCTCAATCCACCTTTGTAAGGACCTATGGCTGAGTTAAACTGAATCCTGAATCCTCTGTTTGTTTGGACATTTCCATTATCGTCTACCCATGGTACTCTAAAATGTATCAAGCGCTCTGGCTCTACAATTCTTTCAACGATTCCAGCCTCAACAAACTCTGGATGTTTTTCTAGAACTGGCTCTAAGGATTCTAAAACTTCCCAAACAGCTTGATGAAATTCTGGTTGGTCAGGGTCTCTTGCTTTTACTCTCTCGAAAATATCTTTCACGACGCTCATTTTTAGCACCTGTAGCACTTGTTGTGTTGACTCGCCCAACTAAAGACCCTTTACAAGCATTGCCACTGTAAAACGGCTTAATTGTACGGACATACAGTGTTGAAGCGTTCCAGACGCTCCAACCTTCGTAATCCGTTTTCATCTGTTTCTGACATTGCGACAATCGCTTCTTCGATTAGAGCGTGTTCATCTGGTTGAATATTCAACAGTGTTCTTAGGTTTTCGATCATAGCCCACTCATCTTCTGTAATAACTTCGTCATCCAAAGCAGCAATCAAGGCAGATTGGTAAGTTGAAGCATCTCCCATCCTTGATTCATCATAATCATTTGACATTGAGATTGGAGAAGGGTCTATTCCTTTGGCGACATCCATGGCGTCTGATAGGTCATCATCTGAGATTCCTAAAGCTGTTGCAAGAACCTTCATTATCGCCGCCTCATCATCTGTAACTATTTCATCATCTAAGGCCGTTTTCATAATTTCGATGTACAGGTATAGTCCCCTACTTTCAGTTAGTGCCATGGATGTGTGGTGTCGCTCATAGTTTGAGTATTTTCTCCCGATATAGTTCACTCGGAAGATAATTTTAACAAATTAAACCAATTCACCTAGCACAATTGTAATCATTTTGTATACAAATTGTAATTATATGTAATACATTATATACTACATCGTGTGTGGACATATTACGAGGGGCCAAGATGAACACTCCAACTAACCCAATTTCACTTCGGATTACCGATGATGAAATGGCACTACTTGATTCAAGGGTAGGTGTTGATGGTGCAAGAAATCGCAGTGATGTTATTCGTGCAGCAATCAGAGCATTCCTCGACAAACAACCACTTCTTCCGGACATGGACACGGTAACCATTCCACTTGGCAGATCACTCAAGGCTAAACTTGGAGACCTGTACGAAATGTATGGAACCACTCCTGAGTTTGCCGCATTACAGGGCATGCAGGAGTATGTACACAAGCTAATTGCGCAGGACGCACAATTGAATGAAATTCTATCCGAGGGTTTGGCAGAGGCCCGGGATAAGACAACAAGACGTAAGGAGTTCACTGAGTGAAAACAGGGTGAGAGCCACATAATGGAGGGGATGGGAAAATGCGATGGAATGACAAATCAGAACATGATAATCATTCCACCTTCCGATCTGATGTAAACAAGCCAGGTTACATCGGTTTCGCAGCACTACGTCTACGTGCATTAAGAGCACAAACTGGCATACCAACATTTGTCCCCTCGCGAGAGCGGGGGGACTCCGATTCCAACCCTGCTTGTTAGTAGGGTTAGTTCCACAAGCACCCGGACCCCACACCCGGGTGCAAAATTACACGATTAGTGCCACTGCAATTTTTATTATGCTCAACCTCAAATACCTTCGGCAAAAGCATGGTAACATGCCAGCCAAATCACAATTCAGATGGTTGGCACATCCTACTTTGCGAGAAGGGCAATCAGAAATGATAGCCGCTTGTCTAGAGACTCTTTCAAAAGGTAATTCTCATTTAGCAAGTGCGCCAACAGGAATTGGAAAAACCGCAGCCTCTCTCGCAGCAGCACTGGAAACCGCCAATAGTTTTGAGCATAAAAAAACCGTAATGTTCCTTACACCCAGACAGAGTCAACACAGAATTGTCGTTGACACGGTAAGGAGAATAAATCAAATGAATAGGGATAGGAAACTTTCCCTTGTAGACATGATTGGTCAATCTGGGATGTGTGTAGAACCATTTGCGGGTAATCGCGGTGCAAGTTTTTCTTTACTCTGTTCAAACCACCGAAAGAATCGACAGTGTAGACCTTGGCTAACTAATGCTCCAGGTTTTGAAAGGCGAATACTGAGCGATCCACTCCACGTTGATGAAATGGTTGAAATGAGCAAAATACACCTAGAGGACGGAGAAAAGAGGCAAACCTGCCCTTGGAAGGCTGCACGTAATGCCGCCAAATCTGCTGATGTCGTCGTTTGTGATTATAACCACATTTTCATTGAAGAGGTTAGGAATGCTTCGCTTAAAGCAATGGAATTGAACCTTGAAGATCTAATTGTCGTGGTTGATGAAGCCCATAATCTACCAGATAGGGTAAGAATGGGGATGCAAAGAAGATTAACTCCAACCATGGTCAGGAATGCTGCAACCGAAGTTGAGGAACACTTGGGGGAATTACAAAAATTGGGTGCAATAAACGAGGCTATGAACATCTCAATTCACCTAAAATCGTGGACATTGCAAGTTTGTAAAGAGTATAGGTTGGTACTAACTAGAGAATTCAAGAAACTTGTTTCATCACTTGGTGATGGTAATGAAGTAAGAATAGATGCATCAGTTGCGTTACTTTGGTTGGAAGAAGCATTCGACAAAGTGGCAGCAGAAATATCTCAGTCTACACTTACTGGAGAGGACAGTGTTATCTCGATTCCTGACAAAAAAAATAGATTACAGGCATTCAAATCACAATTGGAAACAAATGAAGTGGAAGTAGATGAAGACGGAGAAAATGAACCATCCGCACACCTACTAGCACACCTAATCGATGTTTTAGTGAAATTTGGAGATGGCACAGCACTATGCTTGGTATTCGAGGGAGAAGGAAGAGAAGGGAGAATCATAACTCATTTACTTGATGCTGGATTGGTAGCTGGGCCAATTTTTGATGAAGTATCAGGGGCAATTTTGATGAGTGGGACGCTCGACCCCCCGGGAATGTTCGGAGATTTGTTGGGCATAGCACAAAATAAACGTGGAGAATCAGTCCATCCTTCACCGTTCTTGAGCAACAGAAGACCTGTCATTATCGCTTCAGATGTAACTACATTATATCGTGAAAGAAGTCCACAGAATACTGAAAAAATAAAACAGCATATTGCTGAATTAGTAAGAAATACCCAAGGCAATGTTGCAGTATTCACACCTTCTTACCGAATATTAGGTGAGGTGTTTGATGACTTTTTCATCCCAGGTATCGAAAAAAAGGTTGAATCCAGAGACTGGTCAAAACAAGACATATCTGCATTAATGGTTGATTTGGAAGATTCCCATAAATTTGGAAAAAAGATATTGCTTGCTGGAGTCTTTAATGGAAAGTTATCAGAAGGTATCGATTATTCGGGTGGAGTTTTGGATGCGGTAGCATGTGTTGGAATTCCAAATCCTCCACCATCTGTCTTCCAAAGTGCTTTCGCTGATTACATCAAAGAGAAATTTGGTCGCCAAAATTTCTGGAGATATGCAAATTCACAGCCAGCGATAAACTCAATCCTCCAAGCAATGGGCAGACCAATCAGAGCAATTGGAGATCGAGCCCTGATTTTACTACTTGATAAACGGCATACTGAAAGGACATATTCTATATGTTTCCCAAATAATTTGATGATGAGTCAAGTTTCAAATCCAGAAGCAACGGGAAGGTATGCAAAGAGATTCTTTTCAAAAGTTCAGAGAAAGCCAGAACCTGAAAGTTTCAATTAAATGAATATTGTGAGGTATGACTATGGAGAAGTGGGACGAGGTCGATATAGAGGTTTCAATAACGGGCCTTGATGTAAATCCAGAGCAACTGCATGTAGCATTTGAGATATCAGGAGACCACCTGGCAGAAGTAAGAGACCGTCACAAAATGGTATTGGTAGAAGCTGGATCATTACCAGAAGAACATATGGCTAACATCGCGCCAGAAAGGCGAATGAAATGGATAATTGATGAATTAAATGGTTCTACTCACGAACGTGGATTCTCAATCCCTTTGTTAGGAGCGGATGAATCTGAAATCAAATTATTCAAAGGTGAAGTTGAAGGCCATTCTCTTTTGAAGTTGACAGTTAACTCTGACTTTGAGAGAACAATACCAATTCCATCAGACATATCATCAATTCAAGCAAGGCTTGAAGACCGAATTTTGAAATTAGATTGGTAATTATCGATTCGGTATATCTCCAAATTGGTTCAATTCTGATACAACTCTTGTTAGAGACTCTTGCGCGAAGACCTTGTGAGACTCACCCATTTCGTGTCTACTATATCTTGCCTCTTCGAATACCGAGTCGAGACTTGATAACGCCTGTTCTGATAATTGAGGAAGAGCGGCTCTGATTGCCATCTCAAACTCTCTTACAGTTTCGAAATCTCTTCGCAGGAATCCTTTGCCCATCAGTAGATGGACTAGGCTCTCATAGCACTGGAAGATTGCTTCTCTCATCGAGTCTCCGGCTGCAAGTAATTCTGCTGTGTAGGAGAATATGTCTGCAATTTCCTTGGCTGTTTCTGCCGCCTTTCTTCTCATCATAATGAAGGCAACTGCTCCACCTACGACCAAGGCCGCAAGTGCGTACATCCACCAAGGTACAGACTCTGCATCTCCTTCGTAAGAATAACTTGGAGATACTCCACTGCTAAATTGTGTGTTGAATTCATTTACTGTGTCAGTAGAAAGGATACCGTTACTTGTTACAGTCATCTTAAGCATTAGTTCTCCATATTCAGATGTGTCACCATAAGGTGGTTCTGAATTGAATTCGAACGTGGCTACTCCGTTGGAGTCTGTCATCACGATAAGATCATCCAATCTTGTCCCATTTTCATATTCAAGGTAAACCGAAATTGCGATTCCAGATACTCCCTCATCGGTATCCAATGCTGTTACCTGTATTTCACCCATGATTGTCTCTTGCTCATTTTCGATGATTGGCTCGACATCCACATCGAATTCAGCATCTATTACGATCGACATCATTCCAGTCCATGAATATCCATCTCGCAAGTACAAACTTGAATTAGTAGGCATCTGAACATTTAGTTGGGTTTGACCTGGATTTATCCAAGTAGGTGCGGTAGCAGTTAGGGTAAAAGTTGCTCCGTTCCAGATTACGTTGGAATTAACACACCTTGAACCAACCTCATTTCCTCCACAATCCCCTGTTTCACCAAGAATTAAATCTAAACCATCGATAACAACGCCTTGACCACCTATCTCTGAAATTCTTCCAGTTATCACAATAGGAGAATTGATACTATCTCCTCTTACAACATAGGCAGATGTCGAATCAATGTGGACTGTTACTTCAGACCAAACTACAACTGTTTTGTTTGTCATAACAGGTAGGTGCCCCGGACTACCTTCGAAATCAAATGAAAGTTGATGATTTCCTCTCGAATAAGCGCTTTCAGCTCTAACCTGAGCAATGAATTCTCCATTTAGTGAAGTAAATACAGATTCAACTAGTACCCCATCAAGATAAATATTTACTGCTTCTCCAGGTAATCCATCATTTAGCGCAGTGTCCAAATCGTACAGATTTCCAGAAATGAACCAGAAGTCACCTCTTGTTGCATCTGAATCCTGTATTTGTACCGTAATTCCGGTTTTGTGTGCCAAGAAGAATGTGGCATTTCCATATCCTGCCCGGTAGTATCCTTGAGCTGGAACATTAGCGTCTACCACGTGGTCTCCATCTGCGAAGATATTTGGCACAGTCCAGTTAACGGTGAAATTTCCGTTTGCATCAGTTGTCGCATTACCGATTGAAATACCTTCAACAGAGATTAATACAATCATTCCTTCAAGCGGATTCAACTGATTATCACCGACAAATCCGTCTATCGTGGTCTGTTGATCAGTTGCTAATTGGTTATCGATATTCACGGTAACAATGATCTTAGAGAATATCAACCAGATACCACTATTGTTGGAGGCTAGGTAATTTGTTGAGCCATTAAACCTAGTTTCCAAAGTAACAGGTCCTAAGTCTGCGTCGGCAGGAACAGGATAAAGGGCAATAAAGCGGCCATCTTGTCCAGTTGTCACGTTTGTTAGGAATTCACCTGCTAACCAAATTTCAATTGTCTCATTTTCTAAAGGATTGTCAACAATATCATTTAGAATTCCTTCCACTGTTAGTAATTCTTCTCTATCAACCTGCCCACCTTGGGTGAGCATTACAATCTTGGTTGGTACTGCTACAGTGAAATTCACGGAATCAACACTTGGCATGTAGAACTCTGGGTTTGCACTGTCACCCTCTCCAATCGGATTTACCCAATCTCTTCCACCATTGAAAACAACTTGGATGTTGTGTAGACCTGCAGTAATGCTTTCAGGTGTATTCCATGTAAATTCAAACAGTCCTGAATCTGCGTTGGTAAGAACACTAGACACCGGTACACCATCTACCAAGAGATAAACTACTCCGCTTGAATTTACACCATTTTCTAGAAGTGGATTATCTAGGTCATCGAGCAATGTTCCATTCACGTGCAGTACATCACCTGCGACTATCGAACCAGAGGTTTCAGTGATATTGATTGATGTTTGAGCTAAAACAACGAAGGTAATTTCAGCGTCATCACCAATTAATCCCGTGGTTCCACTAATTCCATTGAAAACAGAGTACAAATCATGGAATCCAACAGAGAAGTCGTTGGGTACTGTTAGGTTAACATCAACCCTTCCGGAGGAATCAGTCAATCCTACAACGGACACAGATGAACCATTCAGGAATACTGTGACGTCCACTCCTACCACTGGAGCTCCAGTGTTATCTGCGAGTTGAAGTACAGGGTTCACATCTGTACCCCTCTCAGTTCTGTCATTCAATGAAGGCGTATCTGGTCCATCCATAGTTGGAGAGACGTAGATTAGAACCGTGTAACCTCTACTATCAAAAGAGGCGTTATCAGTAGAACCTTCGTAATAATTAACAGATGGTATGTATGTCGCAGTTGCGGTATGATTGCCCGCTGGGAATGCGTTAGTCAAAGTAATGTTTGCAGACCAGGTACCATCTGCTCTCACTTGGCCATCACCAAGTGTGAAACCGGTGGCCATGCCATCGATTGCAAACAAGATATTTGCTGATAAAAGGCTACCACTTCTCAATTGAAGAGAACTACCGTTATCGCTTTCAATTGTTCCATTTATTGGGAATGTTTCGCCAGCTATTGGATTACTTGTTATCGGGTTAACGACCAGCACCGTGTAAGATCGAATGGTCACTGTTGAGAGTGAATTCTGAGTTGGCATCAAGTCGAGTGTACCATTGTAATAGATTGTAATAGTAATCAATCCCAATGGTTGGGTTAGTGGAACATTATGGACGAATGTTGTGTCTCCTTGCCCATTTGTCGTGTTAGAGGTTAACCATGTTTCATCGAATAACACATCCACCGTTAAGTTAGGTAGTGGTTGGTACAAATCAGATGATTCAACTAGTTTGGCACTAATGTTGACATCTCCACCTCTGTTCACAATAATTGGATTGACTGGTTGAAGATTCTCGAATAGAGTAACACCTTTAACAAGAATTGAATGATTACTAGAACTTGTTAGATAGAATGGTGACGAACCATCTACTACTGAGATAATGAAGGTTCTTGGTCCTCTTTTCGTTCCGTTGTTTAGAACATCTGTGGGAACTGAAAGATTGAAACTTCCGTTGCTTGTTGTGTATACTCCATTGATCAATTTTTCTTGTGGATTGTCCAACCAGAACATTTCAAGAGCCACTGCAGAAGTCAGGTTTCTACTCTGATTATCGCCATCCTCGACTTGCCCTACTACCTGGAAATTGACACCTGCTGTAACGTTAGCCGGGATAGAATCTACCCTTATCGAAGATTCAACTTGAACAGTGATATTCAACTCTGTGAAGTTACCATAGTGTCTGGTAGCACCCGCAGCCTTAGCAGCTGTTAGGTCGTCAGCTACAACCATTCTCAAGATGTACTGACCAGGGTCTACTCCAGAAACTAACCATTGGAAAGAGGCGTTGCCCGAAGCATCTGTTGTCTGATTAGCAATTGAGATATTTGCACCGCCATAGTCAAAAATGTATTCTACCACTTTATTCGAAACATTTGAGCCATCTGCGATATCAGTAACTCTGACATCTAAATCAACTGTTGTGTTCATCACCGCTACAACATCGTCTAGTGTGTTATCCCCTAAATTCAATTCAACATCTGATACTATTCCCCAAGTTGTAGACGGAATAGATGGAGGCGCAGGAGGAGTTGCAGAGTCAACCCACTGATAGTATGCTCCACCAGCTGGTGCGAGTGATGTGAAATCGGGCATTACCGTTACATCATATACTCCTGAAGCGAATGTGGTTGGTGCCGCAATACTGAGATTGTATTCACCTGTTGTGTTGTTTAAATTACCAACTGCTGCATCAAACATCGAACCATCAGAACTCATCATTTGTACAATCAGAATTGAATCATTATTCAATACATCTGTGTTTAACACGTCGTCTGTTATTTTTCCATAGATGTATGAAGTATTTCCTAGATAAGTCCAATCATCTACAATGTTAACAGTTACAGAAACTGTTCCCATTATTCGAAGAGTAGAAGAATTTGTAGAGGCCATGAAGAATTTATTTCCATCAAAGTTCATGTCAAACGAATAGTCGCCGGCAACAAGATTGCTATTTGTTACGAAGGTGGGTGCTATTTGTGGGAATGTTGGATCTGTTGTAGTATTTACCAATGTTCCATCAAAATCGAACGTGAAGTTTCCTGTTAGATTGAGATCTAAATCAAACCCTAAATGGTCCGTAACTTGGACAATAATCGACACATCAGTACCTCGTAACTGTGAGTTAGCCTCCAGCTCGAAGAATAGCAATCCTTCCAGCCACCAATCCGTACCAGAAGTATTCACTGAATCTGTTGCGTCTAAGTTATCTGGATAGAAAATCAACTCTAATTCAACTGGTCCAGCTTCAATAGGGGTGTTATTGATTGGTAATAGTTGAGTTATTGCGAAGTTTCCATTTACTGAGATATTGAACACTTCAAAGTAGTCCCCTCCACCCGTTGCTTTTCTCATTCCAAATGACAGGTTTCCAGATAACGCAGTTGGTGAAGCACCAAATGATTCAGCAGTTCCGTTTACATATACCGACTGGCCGATTTGGAATATTGAGTTGTTTGTACCCGGACCCTCAATCGTTGCAGTTAGATTAGGTGCATCTCTGACGTCTAATGTAAATGCCTTACTTACAGGGCGCAAATGGTACTGTGGAGTAGAGAACGCTTGGGAATTATCAACCCATCCGCTAAAACCTAAAGTAGCGGAAATATTGGTCTTAGTTTCCAATTCATCAAGTGTTACATTGATTTCCCAAATTCCGTTGGGCCCTACTGTGCCGGTTAGATTTGTGGCACCATCAACCGATGAAGTGAAGTCAAGCCAAACTGATAAACCCAGTAAGTCGGTTCCACTAGTCATGTTATTTTCAAACAACAAACTACCAGTCAAAGTTGTAGTCGCTCCAGCACCGAGAATTGGTTGATCGATTGCAAGAGGTGTTTCATGGGTTAGATTTGCATCATCTGTAATATTGACGAATACATTCAGATCTATACCATCATTTGAGACATATCCACTTTGAATTGCTTCTATAACAATCTTAGCAAATCCTGTAGGAGGCGCATCGAACACCGTGCCATTGATTGAAAAGTTACCATTTGAATCGGTTTCAAAAAATCCAATGTAATTTGCATCGGTTGCTCCAATACCTGGGACTAATGTAGCAAGTTCATCATCAACCAAGTAAGCCTTTAGCAAAATCCCTGGGATTCCAGTCGTGTTGTCTGTATACTGGAGAGTACCAGTTACGTTAACTTCTGTACTTCCATCTCTGTCGTAATTTGTTGGAGTCCATGTAATGTTTACAATATCAACATTCTCTGGCTCCGGACAAGAATCGAAAGGAATCCACCCGAGGTCATCTCCGCCCGCTGATTGAGATAATTCTAATCTTACCTCTCCCCATTGAGATAGACTGTTTCCGTAAACAGTGTAACCGTTTCCATTCCAGATTCCACCCTTGTATCCAGTAACAAATCTTGCTGGAATTCCAGCTAGGCGTGCCATAGTGACGAAAGTCGTAGTGAATTGAGAACAGGTTCCTTCCTTTGCTCTGAATAGCATATCATAAACCACATCCACTGCTATGTCTCCACCCGTACCGTTGTAATTTCTCTTGAAATCAAATGTAGCATTGCCATCACGCAGGAAAGTTGCGATTGCTTCTGCCTTGGAATATGCATCGGTAGCACCTGCGTCATTGATCACTTCTGTAGTGATGTTATTTACAATAGATTGTGGTAGCGAATTATTTGTAAAGTATTCAGGTAAAATTAGCGAGTAAGAGGAATCAGTACCTGCTATCGTATCTGCGGATAGGGTCGACCAATCGAACCAGTACTCATATTCTTCAGCCCAGACTGAATCCAGAGGGCCTGTCAAAACTTCGTAGTTATGAGTATCATTAGTTCTAGAAAGTGAGGCTGTGAAATCAGTCCACAATGAGATATTGTGCTGATATGCAGGTATAGGCACGTAGCCAGAAGTTGCTGGAGACATATATTCGATAATCCATGAAACGCTATTATTTGCGTAAGAAGTTGGAGCCAAATGGGTTGAATTCTCATATGGCGTTGAAATAGTCTCTTCTTCATGGATACCAGTTTCGATACCGTATGCACCACCGGTGTAGAAATCGTAGGTGTTTAGTCTCCAAATGTGCTCACGATTTAGGTCAACGACTCCACTTGAATTATTAGCCCAAAATACTACATCGTTGTTGTTATTGGTTATGTCATCACTTGGGTCGAATGGGTCGAAGGGAGAACCTTGACAGTTTGTGAACCAGAACATTTGTGGACACTCAGCGCCATCTAGCATACCTCCACCATCAGTGTCTGGATTTCTCCAATCTGTTCCAGTTGAATTTTCAACGGCGTCAGGTATTCCATCCCCATCAAAATCAGCAGGCAAAATATCATCCGTTGGGTTGTTTTCTGGATTTGTTGAATCAAAATACTCTTGTTTGTCATTGATTCCACCCTGGTCAGTATCGAACATTGTTTCATTAGTAGACCAAATATCTTGACTGCCATTAGTTATGCCGATGTATGCATTATCACAGCCAGTCGAGACTTCGAAGTAATTGTTCAATCCATCTCCATCAGAATCAAGCAGATTGTCACAGGGCTCCAACGGGTCAGTTCCCGCCAATACTTCCTCAAAGTCATCTACTCCATCTCCGTCAGAATCAGCTAAAGTTGGGTTTGAGAATGCGCCATATACACCCAATATTTCTTCCCAGTCTGCAAGACCGTCGCCATCTGCGTCGTAGTAGTCATCATCACAGTAGACTGGATAGGACGGCGCTATTACGTCATGACACCAAGAATTATTTCTAGTTTCGATTGCTACTCCTGATGTTGGAGGCGGGACATTAACTCCAGAGAGAACTAAATTTACAACACCTGCATATGAGAATTGAGTATAGGTCCCAGAATTATTGTAGAATGCGACACCTCCTCCTGGACTAAATCCACTCGAATCTGCCACGGTTAGCTGACTAAAGGTGGAGGAATACTGGGTTTCGGTGGTCGTAAAATTGACCAATGAATCGCACGGGTCCGTACCATGGGTTACATTTGATTCGTCACCGTCGTTAACTCCTCCAGAGTCCGTATCAGCGACATTCCACAGGGTGCAAGAAAGATTTTCCAACCAGTTTTCTAAACCATCATTATCGAAATCACCAGAATCTTCTCTTCGAGTTGGGTCCGTTTCATTTGCGTCAACCAAACCATTTCCGTTCTTGTCTTCATCACCGTCATCGAAGGCGTCGTCGTCGGTGTTGTTATCGCGGGGATCGCTTGCCTGAGGAGGATTACCATACTGCCCGTTTACCTCTACACCATCATTAATTCCGTCATAATCCGTATCTGCATTGGTAGGGTCGGTGAGTAGTGTGAGAGCCTCATATGAATCATTCAAACCGTCGTTATCTGTATCATCGTTATTCGGATTTGTAGAGGTTATGCCGTCGGTTTCCGCTGTTAGGGTAGCACAGCCGCCCGGTCCAATTAGCTGATGGGGAGCGCAAGGTGATATTGTTTCTGTGTAAGGATTATCAGGACCAGGTTGTAGACATGGTTGCCCCCCACATGTTGAATCCCATGAAGGATTGATGTACTCGAAGATGTTTATCAGACCGTCATTATCTGGGTCGCCATTGGCGCCATCAGCGTTAGAAGGTGAGGTGGCGTTTAGACCGTTTGATGCCTCCCATCCATCTGGCATTCCATCACCGTCTGTATCCCATCCACTTCTGTCTTCGTCGGCGATTCCGTCACCATCATCGTCATTAGAACTGCAATCTGCATCTCCATCAAAGTCGTTATCGTTTGAATCTACCATTCCATCTTTGTCGTTATCGATACCGTCGGTACAGATGTTACCTAGTGGATCTTCATCACACAAAATTGTGTTTCCGGTTCCATCACTTCCCGAATCTCCACAGGCAGGCTGATTGTACTGCATTGCATTTTCTTCATCCCAATTGTTTACGGGTATTGTTCCATTCCACCAAACACCGTTATCGAGTACTGAAGTCGTAGAACTTAAGTCCCAGTTTGATGGTTGGCGATAGTTGTATTCTTGTAAATTTGAGAAGCCATCACCATCAGGGTCACCAATGGCACCATCATCGTTTGAAGGAGATAGTGGGTCTAATCCATATTGCCATTCCCATCCATCTGGGAGCTGGTCATTATCAGAATCCCAATCATTTGGCTGTGTATTAATGAGATATTCAAGACCGTATGTTAGACCATCTCCATCTTGGTCGGTATTTGCTAGGGCCGCGTAGGATACAAATTCGATAGAAGCTAAGGAAGAAAATAGCATTAGCATGACTAAAACGATGGACTTAGCCACATTGTTGTCTAATTCTCTTAGTAATTTAGGGCGCGCCGATGCTTGGATGGAGGACATATGCATTGCTACCACTAATCATCTCGTGCTTTGGAAGCACTTAAGGGAAATGGAACAATGTTCATACAAAATATTCCCCCCTATGGGGGGAAATTGAATCAAAGTTCTTCTAATTCCTCAAGTAATTCAAGGTCGTCTTCGATATCTTCTTCCATCACAGGTTCAGGAATGTCGATAAGTTCGGATTCCATTTGTTCCATCTCGAGTTCCTCTAAGTATTCTTCCTCAAGTTGACGAGCGCTTGCTTGTCCTTTTCGATAAACAGCAATCAATCCTACAAGGAGGATTCCGACATATAATCCAATGGTCTGAGGACTCTGGAAGTCAAGCGCCGCATTCATTATGCAATCAAGTCCTTCACAAGTTGTGGTGAATTGGAATTTTGGTGTTTGTTTTAGGTTGCTTGTACTCGTGTTTTGACTTAACGGTTCAACCGATAGGGTGACTGTTACATCTTTCCCAGCAACAACGTCGTCAGAGGCCTCTAGAATCATTGTGAATTCGCTAGTACCAAATGCTGGGATAGTCAGGAGAATTACATTTCCGATTTCAGACGAACCGCCCGTGTTGAAACCAGCAGACCAACCATCAGGAAGGTTCTGAGCTGAGACAATTATATCCAATTCAATATTGTTTGAATTTTCTATTTGGAATTCAACATTCTGCTCTTGGTTGGGCAAGAAAGCGCTCAATCCAGATATTCTTTCAACGAAGATTCGGCCTGGTTCTAGACTTTCTTTGACCTCGATTTTAAGTGGTAAATCGAAATACCTTGGATCATCATCTCCATCTGAAAGCTCCTCGGTTACTCTGAGATACAATGTATGATTTCCGGCTTCAACTCTATCGCGCATCTTTATGGTAACTTCGACGTCTGAGGTCTGGCCAGATGAAAGACGAATTGCTACCACATCGCTGTTGTTATCGTCTACGATGGAATAATCCCATGTTCCATAGGAAGGGTTTCCAGTATCTTCATTGGTATTTTTGTCTAACTTACCGGGGGAAATTAATCTCCAAGTATTCTCACCTGATTCATCGGTACTATCTGTAATCCTGACCTCGAAAGAGACTTCAGAACCCGGATCTACTGGTCCGACTTTTCCGATTTCTTGTCCGCCATCTGAATCCGCAATAACTTCAGCCAGGATACCGAAGGTTCGGTGAACAGTGAAAGAAACACTGGATTGTAAATTTACATCTCCGACGCTATAACATGCTATAGTGACAATTCCAATGTCAACATCATCACGGGTTGCAGGGGGGAAAATTTTCAGTTGAATAGGCATAATCTCGTGTGAACCAATGTCGTTTGTTATCGCATATGGTCCTTGGATAGTAAGAGGCTCTCTTGTATCGTTATCAATGAATTCAAAATTCCAGTTGGAACTAGGTTGGTCTTCTACTCTGAGCCTGTATTGGTCGGTATCAAATCCTGCATTAAACAGGTCGATGTAGAACTCGGAACCTTCGAAAGATTCTGAGTCGATGTAATGGGAAACTGTTTCATCAAATGCCTCTGGGCGATTTGAATCTGCAATCTCTATCTGATGGTCTTCATCTTCATAGACATTCAATCTCGGTTCTGCATAGACGCCTACTTCTTCGATGTCAAGAACGATTTTCTCAATTACAACTTCCTCTCTAACCCCATCTTCATTGTCAATGAAACCTCGTGCCCAGACTTCAATTCTGTCTGGAGCGGTTGAAAGGTCATCTTCTGGTGTCTCGATTGTTAGAGTTGCTATCTTGAAGGAGCCTCCGCTGTTTAGGTAGTAGCCCATCGGCTGGTCCCATTCAGGGGTAGGCCAAGACGAGGGCAGGGAGGTGAAGAGTTCAAATTCGACTTCCATCGGTGTGCTTGCTGAACCAGTGTGTTCTACCATGAATTCCACACTAGAAACCTGCCCTGGAGCGATTAATACGCTGTCAGGCTGGTCAACTGGTAAAGACAAAAACATTCCATATTCCATAATCTCGATTCCTGGATGATTGTATACTACGTTGTGTCCTTGGACATCAATAATTTCCAGTGTGAGGTTATACTCTCCAGAAGCAAGACCTGCGTCATATGTCCAAGTATAATTTCCTACCAGTCCATTGTTATCCAGTCTTAAATCGTCATCTTCAAATTCTCTATCGAAGATTGATTGAGTGCCGGACGGGGATGTCAGGACCAAGTTAACTGAGTGAATATCATCTCTACCAAAGGCGTCTCTAACGTCCACGGAGAACTGTATTGTCCTGTAATCTGGCCGATGGTTTGGCTCCCATTCAAGTTGTTCCGCATCAGTCCAAACACCTCCTGGGGCGTGAACCCTTACGCTTGAATCTTGGAGTGCATTAGCTTTCATCGCTATTCTCGAGAAACCATTTGTTTGTTCAACGTCACCGTATGCAACCAAGATATCGCAATCACCAGCACCAATTCCTCCTTGCCCTTCACAAGATGCTGAGCCATCGATTTGTAGTCTTAGTTGGGAATCTTTCTCTACTTTGAAACCGTCCGCAGGTACATCGAAATAAATCTCATTTAGCGTCCACGAACAGCTTTGCCCAATGAAGCCAGGATTACAAGGGTCGTCAAGGCTCATTGTTTCGGTGTAGGTTGGTCCACCAACCGAATTTAGAGTAAATGTCAAGTCTGCAGTTGAACCTTCTTGTCCTAAAAATTGAAGATAAACATACAACTGAACTTGGTCTGAAGAGCCTTGGCCGAAAATCTGAAGGTCGCTGATTAAGTCATCTGACCTAAATTCAACTCCTGAAAGAATGCTTGCTTCTTCATGTGAACCCTCAGGCTCGATAGTAGTGATCATTCCATCCCCGCCGGAATCTCCGGGTTCATCCAAAAAGAGGTTGTAGGATTGTAAATTGGCAGGAACTTGGGACTTATTTTTAGTTTCTTCAAGGGGGGATACAGACACAGTAGGTGTCACAATCGACATCAGTAGCAACAGCACAATTAGAGGGGCTATCCGTGAATTAAGCATGCGCACCGAGTTCTCGTCGACATCGGAGTGTTAAACTATTTTGCATTCAATGCATTAAAACAGGGCTGACTGTCAGCCTTTTCTCAAACGCCAAGAATACAATAATAAAAACGGAATTTTGCTAAAAATAATTACTGAAAATGAGTTAGATTGTATGCTTTCAATCAGACTCATTGCCAGCGGTTACCAGTCTAATACTGGTGGATTGTGCGCATTTAAAATGTGGCTATACTCATCATAACCATCTACGCAATCTGCTTTCCGATCGTCGACGAGAATAGGATCAATTTCAATAACAATTTTGCATTGGAAAGTTGTTAAATTCTCGTTTTCTTTTTGTGAATCACTATCGACCAGTACGTATCCTAAGATGGATAAAATGACAATCAGTCCCAGAATTAAACAGGCTACTTTGGACATTCTTAGAAGTATTTTTAGACGCTTAGAAATATTGTTAGTACCCGACTCATTCATTAATTCCGAGTGATGCCCGAAGTCTGAGCGGGGGTTGCCGAGTGGTCAAAGGCGCCGGGCTTAAGATCCGGTCACGATGTGTTCGTGAGTTCAAATCTCACCCCCCGCACCACTAAGTCAGCGACCAACCACCATCTACCGGTAATATGTGTCCTGTGATGTATTTCGCTTCATGAAGAAATTCAACAGCCATTGCAATATCTTCTGGCTTCCCTGACCTCTCTAAAGGTATCTTCGCTACGATGGATTCAAAATTTTCTTTTTCCCACGGGGCGGCCATTATCGCTCCTGGCGCCACACCATTAACCCTTATTTCGGGTGCTAATTCACCAGCCAAATTTACTATCAACTGACGTAGTGCACCTTTGGTTGAAGTATAATGAGACAAGTTGTCCCATGCATGATTCCAACTCGTATCTACGATTCCTATTACAGAACCATTCTTTGACCTCAACTTTGGAGTCAAGCCCTGCGTGATGAAGAACGGAGCATCTAAGTGTACTGCTGAATATCTTCGAAGTTCTTGCGGAGTAACCTTAGCAAAGTCTTCTTCTTCAAAAATCGAAGCATTGTGAATCAATAAATCGATTCCAGAGCATTTTTTGACCAAATCATGGTCATGGATTTCTTCAATAATTCTGAACAGGTCTTCGTCATTAGTCAAATCACCTGAAACTACAGCCCCCTCACCTCTAGAAAGGATTTGCCTTGCCTGAGTAAGTGACCGGTTACAGTGTATTATTACAGCCCAACCATCGTCCAATAATCTACTTGCGATTACTGCGCCGATTCTTCGTGCACCACCGGTAATTACTGCGAGTCTCATTGTAATGCCAAAATACCTCTTCCACTTGAAACCTCGTAATCCACCAAACCTATTCTTTTTGCACTGAATCTCCTCGGAGCAATTACAGGGGGGGAATTGTGTGGCTGTAAAAAAATTACAAATGGCAAAAACAAGACAACGACTTCCCGATTGGTTCAGAGTAAAATTACCATCTGGAGAACTTCAACAAAAGTTCAATGAAACCAAAGATACAGTAACTGATAATATGTTACATACGGTATGTCAAGAGGCTAAATGCCCAAACATTCATGAGTGCTGGGCTGCAAAAGATGCGACGTTTATGGTTGCTGGACAAGAGTGTACAAGAGGATGCAGGTTTTGTGCGGTTGGAACCATCAAAAGACCTCCTCCACTAGATGAAAAAGAACCAGAAAATCTTGCAGATGCAATTTCATCAATGGGGCTTAATCATGCTGTAATTACAGTCGTTAACAGAGACGATTTAGCTGACAGTGGGGCGTCCCATTATAGAAAGTGCTTGGAAGCAGTAAGAGAGAGAGCGCCTGAGGTAACTCTGGAATTATTGTGTAGTGATTTGGCTGGCGACCATGACGCGTTGGAATCTTTGTTACTAAATTTAGATCTCGAAGTATTTGCACACAACGTGGAATGTGTGCCGAGGTTGGATTCTATAGTTCGTGATGCTAGAGCATCATTTTTTCAATCATTAGACATTTTGAAGAAGGCAAAGGAGCTACGCCCAGACATACTTACAAAATCTTCTATTATGGTTGGTTTGGGTGAAACCGACGAAGAAATTTCAGAAGTTTTGGCCATTCTTCGTAACGCAAGGGTTGACCTTGTAACCATAGGGCAATATCTTGCACCTAGTCCAAATCACTTACCAGTTGATAGATTTCCGGAGCCTGAAAAATACGACTCATGGAGTAAAGAAATCGAGGACTTAGGTTTCCTTGGATGGGCTTGTGGACCTCTGGTTAGGTCATCTTACAAGGCTGGAGAATTACTATCCAAGGCATCGGTAAGGCTTAGAACGGACAAGGAGTGAGGCAATCATGTCGGACAAAGATGCTGGTGAGATGGAGACATATGTCGTGCCCACTGCACCATTCCGGCCCGGCGAAACCGCTGATTTTGGAGGCAGTTGGACCGAAAAACCAACCGACTTGAATCGACCTGACCCTGTAAGTTGTTCAACAGAAGACACAGTAGACCACGCAAATGGGTTAATTCGTGTCTTAGATGATGACGGAAGTGCATCTGGTGAATGGAACCCGCAACTCGATGCGAGCGAATTAATCAAAGGCCTTGAAATGATGATGAGGCTAAGAATTTTCGATGATAGAATGATAAAAATGCAAAGAACCGGTAAACTTTCATTTTACATGCGCTCATTTGGAGAAGAAGCAATCGCTATTGCTCAAACAATGGCATTGGACGACCATGACTGGATATTCCCCTCCTATCGTCAACCAGGCGCACAATTTGTCAGAGGCCGTGACATGGTAAGCATGATTTGCCACTGTATTGGAAATACAGAAGACAATATTCGTGGCAGACAAATGCCTGTTCACTACTCTTGGAGAGAAGGTCACTTTATTTCGATCTCAAGCCCGGTTGGAACCCAATTCAGCCAAGCCGTCGGAGTCGCAATGGCATCGGCCTACAAAGGCGACGACCAGGCTACAATTACATGGTTAGGTGATGGAACAAGCGCTCAAGGAGATTTCCATTATGGGCTTAACTTTGCTTCAGTATTCAAACCACCAGTAATTCTCAATGTTGTTAACAACCAATGGGCAATTTCAACCCACAAAAACCTAGCAACAGGTGGAAAGAACTTCGCCGCAAGAGGACTTGCTTACGACATACCTTCCCTAAGGGTTGATGGAAATGATTTCTTGGCGCTTTATTCTGTAACAAAATGGGCAAGAGAGAGAGCGAGGGCCGGTTTGGGCGCCACCTATATTGAGGTCTACACCTACCGGGCTGGCGCACATTCCTCATCAGATGACCCAAGTAGATACAGACCCGGTGATGAATTCGAATGTTGGCCAGGTGGAGACCCTGTTCAAAGATTAAAGGACCATTTGATAAAAATAGGGGCATGGTCTGAAGAAAAGAACGAGGAATTATCCAAACAAATCGACTCTGAAGTAATGGTCGCATACAAGAAAGCATGTGAATATGGAGATTTGGCAAATGGTCCATTCCCACCTGCTTCAACTATCTTTACAGAGGTGTATGAAGAAGTACCTTGGCACGTTCAAGAACAAAGAGAGGAACTTGGTAAGTGAGGTGATATTATGACTGAAATGAATATGATACAATCACTAAACAGCGCTCTTGAATCAATGCTATTAAAAGACGAGAATGTCGTCATTTTTGGAGAAGATGTAGGATATTTTGGCGGAGTATTTCGCGTTACAGACGGTCTTCAAGAAAAATATGGAGAGCACAGAGTTTTCGATGCACCTCTAGCGGAGGGTGGTATCGCCGCTATTGCTTTTGGAATGGGACTTAATGGATTGCGACCAGTCGCTGAGATACAGTTTGCAGACTACATCTTCCCTGCATATGACCAAATTGTCAACGAGATTGCAAAGTTACGCCACAGGTCTGGCGGTGAGTTCTCGACTCCGGTTACAATTAGAACCCCAGCAGGAGGAGGAATAAAGGGAGGTCACCATCATTCACAGAGTCCTGAATCGCAATTTACTCACACGCCTGGGTTGAAGGTAGTCTACTGTTCCAACCCAAATAACGCAAAGGGTTTGTTGACCAGTGCGATTGAATCTAATGATCCTGTGATTTTCTTCGAGCCCAAAAGATGCTACAGAGGACCATTCTATGGCGACCCACACAATGTTCCGACATGGAAGGGACATCCTAAGGGAGAGGTTCCTGAAGGACACTACTCAATTCCATTGGAACAAGCCGAGGTCGTAAGAGAGGGCGATGCATGTACAGTTATTGCATGGGGAGCAATGGTTCATGTTGCAGAACAAGCAATAAATGATTCAGGAATAAATGCTGAACTTATTGATTTGCAGACCCTTGTTCCTTGGGACAGAGACACAGTAGTTAATTCAATCAAGAAAACAGGACGTTGTGTTATCGTTCATGAGGCACCTAAGACAAGCGGATTTGGTGCTGAAATGTCAGCATCGATACAAGAAAGATGCTTCTGGCATTTGGAATATCCAATTCTCAGGGTCACAGGTTGGGACACCCCATTCCCTCACACAACAGAATGGGATTACCTGCCTAGTCCAGAAAGAATAGCTGAAGCAATAAAGAAAACACAGGAGGCATAATTATGGGAGTATTTGCATTTAAATTACCAGACATTGGAGAAGGAGTTGTTGAAGGAGAGGTCGTCGAATGGATGGTCGCGGTTGGAGATTCAGTAAAAGAAGACGACCCGATTTTGTCTGTCATGACCGATAAGGCAACCGTTGAAATTCCTTCTCCGACTGACGGTGTTGTAAAATCTATAGAAGGAGAACCTGGAAGTATTCTAGCTGTCGGCCAAGTTTGTATCGAGTTCGATATCGATGGAGATGGTAATGCAGTCGCAGAACCGGAGACCAAAGTAGAAGAAGAGGTTCCAGCCGTTGTTGAAGAAACACCAGAACCGGTAGTTGAAGATGAGCCAGAGCCGGCACCAGAACCTGCTCCTGCTCCTAAGCCTACACCTGTAGTTGTCGCGGCGCCAGGTGCAAGACCACTTGCATCCCCTGCAGTAAGACAGAGAGCAAGAGAATCAGGAATTGACTTAGCATCGGTAGCTGGGAGTGGACCTGCTGGTAGAATCACTCATTCTGACCTTGACTCATGGAAGTCTGCAGGAAGCCCTGTTGCTGCCGCTGGACCATCAAGAAGTGCAAAGACCGGAACTACGGAAATTCCTGTCATCGGATTGAGAAGGAAAATTGCTGAGTCGATGACTGCTTCGTACAGCACGATTCCACACTTCAGTTACTTCGAAGAAGTGGACGTTACAGAACTAGAAAGCCTCAGGGTACACTTGAATTCAACCAGAGCAGAAGGTCAACCAAAATTGACATATCTGCCTTTCATTATGCAAGCCTTGGTAAAGGCACTAGGAGAAAACCCGGTTTGTAACGCACTTTACGATGACGAAAAGGGCGTTGTTACCAGACACGATGCAATTCATCTTGGGATCGCAACCCAAACCGACAGAGGCTTGTATGTTCCAGTGGTCAAACACGTTGAAGCACAAGATGTTTGGACTTCAGCGGGTGAAATGCAAAGAGTTAGCCAAGCGGCAAGAGATGGAACTGCAGGGCTTGATGAATTGACAGGATCAACATTTACCATCACAAGCTTAGGAAGAATGGGTGGATTGGGAGCTACCCCAATCATCAACAAGCCAGAGGTCGGAATTTTAGGAGTTCACAATGCGGTAGATACCCCTGTTGTTAGAGATGGACAAATTGTAATTCGCAGAATGATGAGATTGTCCTCATCATGGGACCACAGGGTTGTAGATGGCTGGGATGGCGCTGTTTTAGTTCAAAGATTGAAATCTCTACTAGAGCATCCAGCAACTATTTTCATGTGAGGTGAAGATATGAAGGTTAGAAAATGTAAGGTTCTGGTAGTTGGCGCTGGCCCAGGTGGCTATGTTGCTGCAATAAGGTCAGCACAACTTGGAATGGACACCGTTATTGTCGAAGGAGAAAAAGCAGGAGGAACTTGCCTAATCCGAGGTTGCATTCCATCCAAAGCTATGATTCACGCCGCACACAAATTCCACGAACTTGCTCAACATGCAAAGGAAGGAGGCCACATGGGAATCTCAATTCCCGTACCTGCAGAAATTGACATGGCTGGATTAAAAGGATGGAAAGACAACATAGTTGACCGGCTAAACAAAGGTGTAGAGCACTTGCTAAAGTCCTCAGGCGCAGAATTGATTACCGGTTGGGCGGAGTTCAAGGATGCAAAAACTGCAGTAGTTGGCGATACTCAAATTGAAGCTGAATATGTAATTCTAGCAAATGGAAGTGTACCGATTGAATTACCGTTCATGAAGTATGGCGATGGTGTAATTTCAAGCCGTGAAGCGCTTGATATTGACGAAAAATTGGACCACCTAGTCGTAGTTGGTGGAGGATACATTGGACTTGAATTAGGCATTGTTCACAGAATGTTAGGGGCTGAAGTCACAATCGTTGAAGCAATGGATAGTGTTCTACCAATATTTGACAAGGAACTACGAAGACCTCTTGAATTATTCATGAAGAAAAACAAAATCAAAGTCAACACTGGTGTTTTTGCAAAAGGTGCCGAAAAACTAGAAAATGGAAAACTAAAATTAAATTTCATCGATAAAAATCACGCTGACGACGATTCAAAAATGCAATCCGTTGAAGCAGACAGAGTCTTGGTAACTGTTGGAAGAAGGCCAAGAAGTGAAGGTTTAGCACCAACAGGTGTCGCCCTAAATGAAAGAGGATTTGTCAAGGTTAACGAGAAATGCGAAACCAATATGAAGGGCGTATATGCAATCGGAGATTTAACAGACCTAGGCGAAATGTTAGCACACGTTGCTTCATTCCAGGGTGAGATGGTTGCTGAAATCATCGCCGGAAAAAATAGAATTTACAGCCCACTTGCAGTACCAGCAATCGTATTCACTGAACCAGAAATAGTGTCGGTCGGAATGTCCCCTGACGAAGCAAAGGAAGCTGGCCACCCAGTCATAACTGGCAAGTTCCCACTTGCTGCCAATGGAAGATCCTTGACTCAAGAAGCCGAAAAGACCGGCGGATTTGTTCGAGTAGTAGCAAGAGAAGATGACCACAGAATTCTTGGAGTGCAAGCAGTTGGTACCCACGTAAGTGAGCTGGTAGGAGAATGGACCCTAGCAATTGAGATGGGTGCTCTGCTAGAGGATATTGCTGGAACTATACACGCTCATCCAACAATGACTGAAATGACCCATGAAGCGGTATTAGCAACACTTGGACACGCTATTCATATCTCCTGAATCTGATTAAATCATCAAATTCATCGGTAGGCTATGACAAAGCCCACTGCAAGCCCTATGATGAGGTCAAAACGAATCAGTGGGTTTGTGCATTGACCCAATGATTTGCTAGAATAACAAGCGGACACATAATATCACAGGAGCATCTATCGTAATTATTCATAATGAATAAAGGATATATACTAATGATGGTTGTATCAACAGCATGAACAAAACCGGAATCGCTATTTTGATTACGAGCATCATGTTGTTTTCAATTACTGCTTCAGCAGATCGAAACGACGCAACGGAATCCACAGTCATTATTGACACAGATGATGCCGAAATTGAAGGTATCTACACCGAAAATGGAAAAGAAGTCCTCGTTTGGATAGAGGCAATTGAGGGCGTTTCTGGAACTAATCCACATAGTATTGACGTCTACATTGGCACCTCCGATCAGTGGCTAGACCATTTTTGTGGTGGAGAGGGAAACCAGTTTGCTGAGGAATTTACTCCCTTATACTCCAAAGAAAACTTGGCAGTTTCGGAATTACCTTTCTCTTTCTCCTACACGGTGACGTCTGACGATACACTGTATCTCATTCTGGACAATTGTGACAACCAGCGCACGACTGACTATTCCGCGGACAACTCCTCCGTTCAAGTCACCTTTGCAATTGATGACGAATCTGATGAGTTAGCGGAAGACGTAGGCAATGCGATTGCAGGCTTTGGAATCATGATGATTCTCGGTGGACTTCTTTGCTGCGGGGGTCCTGTTGTTGTTGTCTTCTTGATGCTACGAAGAAAAAAGGAAACTGTTGTAGTGCAACAAGTTCCAATGCAATCCCCGCAACCAGAAATGGCTCCAATGGGGGCGCCTCCGATGATGGGAGGCCCCGATATTTCGCTGAAAGGTACTGTTGATGCGAATGGATACGAATGGGTAGAGCATAATGGCCAGAATTACTGGAGGATGGCCGGATCAGGTTCTCAGTGGACTAAACATCAGTGACAGAAGTGTTAATCAGAGGGCCCCCTCTGATGAGATGTCCAATCACAGGGTACCCATATATGCGTATACAAACACAAGGGGGCCCTTGTATACGGAATCCAAGTCTGGACACAATTCTACTTACTCAGCCAGGAAATAAGGTTGCGTATCTCAATAAATGCTGTGAACAAAAATACGGAAAGACTGCCCCCACAAAATAAAACAAACTCCATAGTTGAAACGTTTGCTGAACCCCCACCAAGACTAGCCAAGATGATGAACATCAATGACAAAGCAAGCATTGTTCTATTCAAATTAAAAAAACCATCCACGTCTATAATTGCATACCTACCGAGAGATTGATCTATCTGTTCGCTTTGAATAACTGCATTCTCAATCAGTTCATCGAATTCATTGTCAATCTCAAACTGCATTCCATCCTCCGGTTCAGCGTCAGGTAAGAATGACCGTAGCAGCGCTATCGCTCCGAAAAGGAGAAGCAGTATGAAAATAATGACAGATACAACGAAATTCCAAACCCCAAAGCCACCACCTCTGAATAGACTGTCCCAAAAGGATTGGTCTTTTTTTAACGTATCAGGATTCATCAAACTATCCACAATTATGATACCAAAAAGAGCCACGAAGCATATCCAAGGAAGAAACCATCCACCCTCATTCTCCTCATCTTCTCCAGACTCAGGCTTATTCTCCATAATTTATGTGATGGAACCTCGGAGTTAAATCCATTCCCTGCAAGCCGTAACGAACAAGTGGTTTACTTATACTTGCGTAGCAATACGAAAAACACCCTTGTAAATGACTATCCTATATTTATGGGTTAGCAGTGGGTCATATACAACGCTAGCGTCTGTAAAGGGGGGCTGGCCACCACTGATAACTAATCATGAACCGCACATTAAGCAGTCATCAGGAGCATCGAGGGAACATGCAATAGCGTCCATGCTATTTACGTCCTCAGCTCTGTTGGCAAGTCCACTAACAGTCTCATCAGAAGCCTTTTGCTCAACGGTGAACTGAATTGCATCTGTTGCAGCCTTGGTTCTCAAATAATACATTCCCGTCTTCAATCCCAATCTCCATCCGTAGAAGTGCATCGAAGTTACCTTTGCAGGGTTTGCATCAATCATGTGAATATTCAAGGATTGGCTTTGGTCGATGTATGCGCCTCTGTCTGCAGCGAGTTGAATAATTACTTTCTGAGAGATTTCCCAGGTGGTCTTGTAGAGCGCCTTGATGTCATCTGGAATGCCATCGATATTTTGCACGCTTCCCTTGTTCAACAATATCTGGTCCTTGATCTCTAGAGACCAAAGGTTTCTATCGATTAAGTCACGAACGAGGTGCTTGTTCAAAACGATGAACTCACCTGATAATACTCTCCTCAAATACAGATTAGAAGTGAAAGCCTCGAAGCATTCGTTGTTACCTAATATCTGAGAAGTAGAAGCTGTAGGCATTGGTGCTACAAGTAACGAATTCCTCATTCCGTGCTCCATGATTTCGGATTTTAGAGAATCCCAGTTCCATCTTCCGGAATGTTCGGTAACACCCCACAGGTCTGGTTGAAGAAGACCTTGGCTTGCAGGTGAGCCTGCGAAACTTGAGTAAGCACCATCTTGCTTAGCCAAGTCAAGACTTGCTGAGCATGCAGCATAGTAAATTGTTTCAAAGATGTCTCTGTTTAGAACTCTTGCTTGGTCTGAATCAAATGGCATCTTCAACATTGCAAAGGTATCAGCCAATCCCTGAACACCCAAGCCAATTGGCCTGTGCCTCATGTTGGAATTCTCTGCTTCTTTTACCGGGTAGTAATTTACGTCGATTACTCTGTTCAGGTTGCCAGTTGCGTGATAAGTTACTTCATACAATTTCTCATGGTCGAAATTTCCATTCTCCATGTCTACAAACTTTGGAAGGGCGATCGAAGCGAGGTTACAGACCGCAACTTCATCTGGTGCTGTGTATTCTACGATTTCTGTACAAAGGTTAGATGACCTGATTGTTCCAAGGTTCTTTTGATTTGACTTGATGTTACAAGCATCTTTGTAAAGCATGTATGGAGTTCCTGTTTCAATCTGTGATTGTGTTACAGCATCCCAAAGTTCACGTGCTTTGATCGTCTTTCTTGCTCGGCCTTCCGCCTCGTATTTTGTGTAAAGTGCCTCAAACTCTTTGCCATATGAATCATGCAAGTCAGGACATTCGTTTGGACAGAATAGTGACCATTCTGCGTTGTCTTCGACTCTCTGCATGAATAAGTCTGGAGTCCATAGTGCATAGAATAGATCTCTTGCACGCATTTCTTCTTTACCATGATTCTTTCGAAGGTCAAGGAATTCGAAAATATCAGGGTGCCATGGCTCAAGATAGATAGCAATGCTTCCTTTTCTCTTGCCACCGCCCTGGTCTACATATCTTGCTGTGTCATTGAAAACTCTTAGCATAGGTACAAGACCATTGGAGTAGCCGTTGGTTCCTTTGATGTAGGAACCTTTTGACCTAATTTGGTGAATCGATAAACCAATTCCACCAGCAGATTTTGAAATTAATGCGCACTGCTTTAGTGTATCATAAATCCCGTCTAGAGAATCGTCTTGCATTGTTAGTAAGAAACAGGAAGACATTTGTGGTTTAGGAGTTCCTGAATTGAAGAGTGTGGGGGTTGCGTGTGTAAACCATCCCTCGCTCATCAGATCGTAAGTCTTCAGAGCTTTTTCGATATCATTGTGGTGAATACCAATGGATACTCTCATCAACATGTGTTGTGGTCTTTCAGCTACGTTACCATCTAGTCTGAGCAGATATGAACGCTCGAGTGTTTTGTAACCGAAGTAATCGTAGTTGTGGTCTCTTTGATAGTCAAGGTATGCATCGAGCTTTTCCTTATTTTCCATAACAATATCATATACTTCTTGAGAGATTAGTGGTGCATGTTTTCCAGATTCTGGGTCGACATAGTTTCTTAGATCTGCGATAACTTCACTGAATACGCCTTTGGTGGAGCGGTGCAAGTTGTCAACACAAATTCTTGCGGCTAACTTGGAATAATCAGGGTGCTGGGATGCAAGGGATGCGGCGGTCTCTGCACTCAATTCATCAAGTTCCGCTGTGGTAACTCCATCGTAAAGTCCCTCGATTACTAATTTTGTAACCGTGCCTGGGTCGATCCACTTTGGATTAAGTCCTTCAGATAGTTTTGTCAATTTTTCCTGAATTGCGTCAAACCTAACATCTTCTTTCTCACCGTTTCTCTTTACTACTTGCAAACCCATATTATCATCCCATGTTATTGTAACCAACCGCCAAGTATTCCAACTTGGACGCGGACGGTTTAGAAGTCTTCCTCCATAGAAAATCGCTGTTGTACCGCTCCAAGAGTAGATGAGCTCATTACGCCAGCCTTTTGGTATTCTCCAACTCTCTTCTCAAAGAAGTTAGTCTTACCCTGCATGGATATCATCTCCATCCAAGGGAATGGATTCTCAACATTGTACAATTTTGTAGCACCTAAGGATATTAGTAGCCTGTCTGCTACGAATCGAATATATTGTTTCATCAAATCTGCGTTCATGCCTATTAGGGAAACTGGTAGAGCGCTCGTGACGAATTCAATTTCGATCTCGACTGCTTCTGAAACAATTTGGTGAATCTTCATTTCTCCGGCTCCACGGATGAGTTTAGAGTGTAGCAGACACGCAAAGTCGCAGTGAAGTCCTTCATCGCGGCTAATCAACTCATTTGAGAATGTTAGTCCAGGCATTAATCCTCTCTTCTTTAGCCAGAAGATAGCGCAGAAAGAGCCCGAGAAGAATATTCCTTCAACGGCGGCAAATGCAACCAATCTCTCAGCGAAAGATGCTCTCTTTCTATCAAGCCAGCGCAGAGCCCAAGTCCCTTTCTTTTCTACGGATGGAACTGTTTCAAGAGCCTTGAACAGGTGATCTTTTTCATTTGGGTCTTTTATGTAGGTGTCTATCAGTAATGAATAGGTTTCAGCGTGAATGTTCTCCATCATTATTTGGAAACCGTAGAAGGTTCTTGCTTCTGGCCACTGTACCTCATTTGCAAAATTCACCACTAGATTTTCATTGACAATACCGTCACTTGCGGCGAAGAATGCAAGGACGTGTTTCAGGAAATGTTGCTCGTCACTCGAAAGTGATTCCCAGTCCTTAGCATCCTCTGCGAGATCTATTTCTTCAGCGGTCCAGAAAGATGCCGCGTGCTTTTTGTACATGTCCCATATCTCACTGTGAACGATAGGAAACAAAACAAATCTATCCAAAGATTCTTTGAGCATGGGCTCAATGAATTCTGATGAAAGGTCAAGTTCAAATCCGTCTTTATTAGGTGATTGTGGTTGCATCTTGTTTACCTCCCATAATTCCGCTTCGGTGGATTTTGTTGGCCGTTCAAAGTAGCCTATAATGTTGATTGATACGTACGCCCAAATTCGGCTTATTTCACCGTTAGTTTAGACTCTCGAGATTTTTCACTCTATGTCAAAAGATTTTCAAGTTTACACTAAAATTACAACTGCAAAATGGTAAAACTAAGAAAACGACCAAAGATATTGAGTGATTAGTCGGTTTGGAGTAGGATAATGAGACAAGATGTTGAGGTTTTGTTCGCAAAGTTAGAACCAGCGGCGGAGGCACCGAGTCAAGGCACAAAATCAGCCGCAGGATGGGACCTAAGGGCATTAGAACAAACCACAGTCAAAAAAGGAAAGTCCACTAAAATTCGGACGGGTTTAGCAGTCGCAATTCCAGAAGGTTGGGAAGGACAAATCCGTTCACGCTCGTCGTTAGGCGCCAAGGGCATGATAATGCCAAATGGAGTCGGGACAATAGATTCGGATTACAGAGGCGAATTGATGGTACTTGCAACCTGGATTGGCGAGGGCGACTCCATTACATTAGAGAAGGGAGAAAGAATAGCGCAATTACTGATTGCACCTGTTCCGCAAACAACATTTACAGAAGTTAGCTTTGAAGATCTGTCGGAAACCGAAAGAGGAGAAGGCGGATTTGGCAGCAGTGGCAGATTCTGAGGGATTGATTTGAGAAAGGTGATAACCCAAGACTTGGGAATTATCGACCATGCCGATGCTGAATTATTAATGAAAGAATTACAGCAAAAAAGAATTGATGATGAAATTGAAGACACTTTGCTAATTTGCGAACATCCAGAGATTGTGACTATTGGCCCGCGAGCGAAAAATGATGGAATAAGACCACCTCCAAATTACAACTCTTCTTTTGTTGACAGAGGTGGGGGCCTAACATGGCATGGACCAGGACAAATCGTAATTTATCCAATCATAAAGTGGGACCTCGAAAATGAAAGCAACGTAAAATCGATAATTAATATTCTAGAAGAGTGGGTGATAACCTCTTTATCAAGTTTAGAAATAAATGCAAACAGAGATGAGAGAATGCAAGGTGTTTGGATTGGCAACAATAAAATCTGTTCGATTGGATTGTCGTTTTTGAGATGGACAAGTAGACACGGTTTGACTATAAATTACCAAACTCCTGATGATAGAGTAGAAATGGTAAGTGGATGTGGTTTAGGTACGGACACGACAACATCTTTGCATAAACTTGGTTTCAATCAAAGCAGAGAACAGATATTATCTGCCTTATTGTCAAATGCTGGCATATTGAAGAGAGAATTAAGAAATTAGGAGGATGAAAAGTTGACTGAATTTTATCCAACTGCAGGAGGCCCTGCTAAAGGTGATGATTTACCTCCAGTAGCATATCTCCAGTGGTATATCCCGAGATTACGAGAACGGAGGAAACACAACTTATCATTCTCTGGCTTGCAATTCCCGTGGGAACTGGATGAAGTGGAAGATGTATGGAGAGACCATAGAAAACCTGGCTATGACGAGAGAAGTTTGGTTGCCACAATGTATGATGTTCCTGTTGAAAATGTACACCTTGCAATGGGTGCAACGCAAGCGATTAGCTTAGCAATTGCCGCTGCATCTCGAGGTGGAAAGGTAGCGGTAGAGATGCCATCTTACGGCCCCGTTTCGCAAACTGCAAGAATACTAGGTTTGGAAACAATCGAAGTTAATAGGTTACCAACTTCAGAAGTATGGACCATCGATAGGGAAAATTGGGAGGTGGTTCTTGCAGAGGTCGACTTGCTGATGATATCGCCCCAGCTTAATCCGGTAGGTTGTACATACACAGAAGATGACAGGAAATGGCTCGTAGAAAAGTGCAAAGAAATGGATGTTAGAATAATCAGTGACGAGGTTTATTCTGCCTCTGACAGAAACTGGAAGCCGTTCTTCAAGGACGGAGGACATTGCATTTCTATTTCATCCCTGACAAAGGTTCACGGTCTTGGCGTAATAAGATACGGCTGGATATTAGCCAGTGAAGATACTATTCAAAATGTGAACAAAGCATTTCACAACATGGAAGGAATGATGGCATCTCCTACTATACGAATCGCAGAAAAAGTAAGACCTAGATTACACGAACCAATAGATCTAATCGAGGAATACAGGAAAAGAAATATTCCTGTCTTACAAAAAGCGCTTGAAGGATTGGGAATTAGTTGGGTGCCACCTAAACACGGAGTATTCGGCGCCTTTAGAATTGAAGGAGTTGACACACTAGAAATGATTGACACCATTGGGAAGGATTTGGACCTACTTGCAGTCCCCGGTTGCATGTTTGATTCAGGACTTACAGAATGGTTACGAGTGGGTTGGTCTATAGAGCCAAAACATTTTGCTGAAGCAATCTCAGTTTTGGAAGAGGTTATCCGCAGAGCATTGAACATAACTTGATACATGAAATCATTCAGCGAAGAGTGATGGGCGAAGTCGTCTTGGCAATTTCTGGAGCATCTGGCGCAATTTACGGAGTGCGCCTTGCACACATCCTCGGAGAAAGGGCTCGACTTGTAATTACAGAATCGGGAAAACTAACTCTCGCTCACGAATGCAACGGCCTTACACCGGAGCGTCTTGCAGAGGAATCAGGAGCAATTCTCGAAAACAATGACAACGTTGGAGCAAAATCAGCCTCTGGCTCCGCCGCGATAGACGCTGTTGTGATCTGTCCATGTAGCGGTTCCACCTTGGGCAAATTGGCTGCAGGAATTGGAGACAATCTTGCGACAAGGTCTGCGATTGTCGCTATGAAAGAGCGACGTAAACTGATTATTGTTCCAAGAGAAGCTCCATACGCAACTGTTCATCTTGAGAATATGGCTAAACTTTCGAATTGGGGAACCATTGTAATTCCTGCTTCTCCAGGATTTTACAATCACCCACAAACAATGGATGATTTAATTGACTTTGTAGTATCACGAGTGCTTGACCACCTTGGCGTAGACAACCAACTTACCAAGAGGTGGACAGGAGATGAAATCTAATGACTGATGAAGAAATTTTGTCTGCAGAGGTTGTTGAAAATTGGAAAGAGGCGGGGATTGGAAGAGGTAATCTTTCATTATCTCAAAACAAAATCATACTAGCAGTAATGCTTTCTCTAATTTTTCTTTCCTCAACTTTGCTTTACATATTTTTAGAAGAAGATCCAGTAGAATACGGTGCTTCGGTAGAATTTGACCAAGATAGAGTAAGAGGATATGCTCAGGATTTGGTAGATTTAGGACATCCGGTTTGGGAAGGGCGAATGAGTGGTTCTGCTGAAGAACAAGCGGCAGCTGAGTACATTGCAGATTTGTTCGAAGAATTAGGATACCAAGCTACTTTACACACATACGAAGTGCCAATGCACAGCATAAACACCGAGCCAAGCCTAAGAATTTGTGATGCAGGATTAGAGAATATTTTGGCATGTGGACCAACTGATTTGTCTCAAGAAATAACCGTATTCAATCACAGAAGCGACTATGTGATTCAGGGATTCAGTGGTGAATCCGCATTCACTTTTGCTGACAATATGGAAGTTGTACACCTTGGCGATGGAACCGATGACGCACTTTGGGCTTCAGCGGAGGGCAAAATTGGATATGTAGTTGGAGGCGGTTCTATTTCTGGAAACACTGGGATTATGACTCGCGCTATAGAAAATGGCCTTGCATCCATAATTAGGGTAAATAAAGATTATAATTGTGGGAAAATAGAAGGTAACGATTGCGTTCCTATCTTCAAGGGAACGAGCATAGAAGCAATGAAAGAAGCGAATGGAGGAAGTATTCCATCACAAATGGCATTTATCGCAATGAGTAAGGATGCAGGAGAAATTCTAGAAGAGGTTATCATCAATGGTAGTGAAAACAATCGACTAGAAATGAGGATTGATGTTACCAATGACCAAGAACTCACAATAAGGGTTCCATGTGGAACATACTATGGTAAATCTCCTGAAGTCATAATTGTTGGAGGCCACCACGATACGGTATACCACGGAGCAGGAGCGGTCGACGATACCTCTGGAACCGCTTCTGTTCTTGAAATGGCGACAATGTTTTCTGATTTGATCGAGGAAAAAGGCGAGCCTGAAAGAACCGTAAGATTCTGCACTTGGGGTGGCGAAGAAGAAGGACTGTGGGGTTCAAATGCATACGTGGAGGAAATGAATGATGAGTTATCAGAAAATTTACGCCTTTACGTCAACTTAGATATGAATCATGTCGACATTGACCAATCCCGTTCTAATTCTGTAACTCTTTTCACTAACCATCCAGTTGACTATGAGCACATCTCAAATCTTACTGAGGAGTACAAAAAGGCAAATCCTGAGATGGCCTCGAAATACAAGATTAATCTTGGACTATACGACGGCAAGAAGGGAGATCCTGATGGAATGCCTTGCAATTCCGACCACTGCCCGTTCGTTTACAATTTAAACAGCAATAGTAACGGAAGAGCGGCAGTATGCTACGGTAGCGGTTCATGGGAGTATCACACATACCTTGACACAATGGAAAGGTTCAACGAGGAAAGTCTTGGAATATCTGTCACAATTTACGGCAATTATGTCAAATACTTAGCATGGTCCAACGATGCCTGAGGCGACTGTCATGGTAAACCCCAGCGCACACGCGAGTCATATTCTTGTAAAGAGTAAAGGAGAAGCCACGCAATTGGCTACAAATATCAAGAAACTCAAAGATTTTCAAAAAGTTGCTCGGAAAAAATCGGATTGCCCATCGAGCCAAAAAGGAGGAGACTTGGGGTGGTTCAGGAAAGGTCAGATGGTTAGGGAATTCGAAGAAGCAGTCTGGAATACAGAACTAAAAACGGTTACTGGGCCAGTCAAAACCCAATTTGGATACCATTTGATTTGGGTCCACGAAAGAGAAGAGGTTTGAATATGGTCAATATTGTTGGCCTAGAAAAATATGAGGTAATCGCAACTCATGGAGCTTATGATTTCGAAAAATTAGAAGCACAGCCATTTGTTTTTTCAATTTGGGCAGAACTTGAAAACGATGATATCAATGATATTCTTGAAAATACGTTAAATTATGCAGATTTGCAAAATGCTGTTCAAAGTGTTGTCGTAAATTCTCCTCCAGTAAACTTAATGGAGACTCTATGTAGTAAAATTTGCAATGTAATTTCTAGGAATTCTTTAGTTAAGGAAATCAAAATCCGTGTAGAAAAACCCAATGCTCCTTTACCAAGAGAAGGTGGATTAGCAATTGTAGAACATATTTGGACGAGGGATTGAAGGACTAAAACCACAGGCGGTTTACTATGACGGACACACAAAGGGTATTCGTGCCGTCGGTCACAGAGGAAGAAGGTAGCACAATTGGCCTCGGCATGTTTTCATCGGAAGAAACCGCTTGGAAAATTTTGAGAGAATTCATCAAAAAATCTCACCTGATGAAATTACAAAGATCTGACATCGTAATTTGGGAAATAGACGTAGTTGGAGAAGATGCGATGACCGTCTTGGCTACGATGCACTGCAGGGATTGCCCTGTGTGCAAGAGGAGAACATTTTGGGTGGACCTGGACAGCCTTTCCGCGTTGTGCTCAGGAAAATCTTGTGAGGCATGGATTGAAGAGTCAATTCACGAACCGGGTAAAATTGACTTAGGGTGGCCTCCTACAAGATTCTTGAAACAGACTGAATCTATTGAAGAAGCATATACCGAGTTGAATAATATAGGAGCTGATATTGAGGCTGCTGGAAGGTTACCAAACGACCCTTTCACATCTCTTCCAGAGGAATAACGCCTACTCCTTCCATACCAGATTTCATCAATTGTCTTGCTTTCTCACTAATCGCAAAATAAAATTCATTCAAACCGTCTTCTGAAATTATGTGGCAATCTCGATAGAAAGCGTTGTATGAAGTGGCTAATTCTAAGAGATAAAGTGTAAAAATATGTGGCTTATTTTCACGGACTGACTGTTCTAACTTGTCATCAAAAACTGCCATCGTTCTTGAGATTTCATATACCGATTCTGGAATTGAATCTCTTGAGGTAAAATCTGCTTCTTTACCAATTTTCTTAGCGATGGAACACGCTCTGGTATGCGAATACATCACGAAAGGTGCGCTTCCACCTTCAAAAGAAAGGGCTTCATCCCAGCGGAATGTAAATCCTTTATCTGGACTAACCTTTGTAATGTTAAATCGAACGGCTGAAACGCCGACAGCCTCTGCAATTTGGTTGACTTTTTCATCTGATAAGTCATCTCTTAACTCCCTTACAACCTCTGCCGCATGGAATTTCGCTTCTTCTAGCAAATCATCCATGAATACCACGTTACCTTTTCTAGTGCTCATTTTACCCTCGGGTAATTTGATAAAAGCATAAAACAAAACTTCTGGCACTTGATATCCTAATTCTGTCAAAGTCAAACCCACTTGCTTAGCTTGTAACTTGTGATCCTCTCCAAGAACGTTGACTAGATTATCACTTTGTGACCATTTCCACATGTGATATGCAATATCTCTGGTCGCATATAGTGATGACCCATCTCCCCTTCTATAGAAGAATTCTGTTTTACCCTTTAGTCCTCTTTGACCTAAATCGAGGTAGTTTGCACCATTGTCTGCAATACCGTTGATTTCCAAAGACGATAACTGGTCCATCACTTTAGAGACGGACCCATCTACAACAAACTTTGATTCCTTAGTAAAAGTATCAAAGGATATACCTAACCTTCCCAAAGTTTCCAACATTCCGTCAAGAACTGGTTGATAGGCTTCCTCGAATGATTTCAGAACTGAATCATCTCCATTTTCGGAATCATGTACTAATTTCGATATTGCATCCTCAATCTGTTGATTAGTTTCTGCTCGCAGAGCTTGTGCTGCTTGATACCACCTAACGGTTTCATGATCTGGTTTTCCTATCCATCTCTGGTTTACACCGTCTCTATCTGACAGAATTTCTTCTACCTGTTGTTTTGACAGGTTTTCAAGTGCCCATGCTAATACTGCGACTTGTTTACCCATATCATCAACATAATATTCAGCTCTTACATCATTCCCATACAATCTGTGAAGTCGAACTAGAGTGTCTCCAAGTATTGCATTCCTCGCTCTTCCAACATGAAAGGGCCCATTTGGATTAGCACTTGTATGTTCGATCAGGATGTTTTTACCATTTGATTTAATTTCATGATTCAGTACCACATTCACAAGCCAATCTGGATTCGCTTTGAAGTTCAAATAACCACCAACTGGAGATACCTTAAAGTTTCCATCAATTTTGCCAGCTAGTTCCTGAGCGATTTCGGCAGGATTCCGCTTCAATTCTTTCGCTATGACAAAGCATGGCAGAGTTATGTCTGCTTGTTCCTTTTCTCTGCTCGGCCCCAACGCAGATTTCCAGTTGTCGGACACGCCTAAGTCAGCAATCGCTAACTCAAGTGATTGCTCGACAATCTGTTTTAGTAATTTCAAACTACCACCTCACATAATCGGATATCTAAGTACGGCAGCCAAACCACCAAAACCAGACTTTAACTGAGCGCCCTCTTCAGAATCTACTGAAATGAACTTTACTTCTGCACGGCCCTTTGCGGCCATCATAGATAACTCATCTATCAAAGATATTGATGATTTTTCTTTTAGCGTGTCTCCATCTGATTTACACTGTGGGCATGCCGGAAGTTCCTCCATTCTGCCTACGCTTGCTGACCATTCGTTGGAACAAGATTGACACAAGATTTCTATGACATTCTTCTTCAGTCCTTCACTAATCAGCAATTTTGCCACAGCGCCCTGGTCAAGAGCTTGCCTAATCATCATTTCACCGTAAGTTGCCTTTGGGTTGGATTTTACTAATTCTTCGAGGAATTCGGTTACAGATTGTCTTTCTGCGTCAAGTTCAATCTCTCCCATCAAAGAACCTGCATTATCTACCAACTCTCTTACTCCGCTTTCATTTGAATATCCAACGTCAAAGGTGGTGCCGGCGATCTTTTTTGTTACCTCATGATGGAAATACTCATTTTTCACAACGAAATCCTTTGTTGCTCCAGGTCCACCGATAATAATCGCCTGAATATTTTCCAGTTCTGGTAGCCAGTATGAACAAGCATGTTCCGTAGCTCTCTTGAAGAAATTATGTGCCGCTTCTTCAATTAGTCTTTCGAACCTCTGAGCTGATTGACCACCTTGTCTGTGCTTTCCCATAATGTTGGAGACCAAGTGTTCTTGGACGTGAATCCTCTTCCCACTCGCTATACCATATGCAGCCTCTGACCTGTCTATCACGAAAAGTCCGTACGATTTTTTGTCGATAAGCATGTCTTCCAACTGGGTTAATTCGAATCTCGAATCACATCGATATCTAAACGAAATCAGAGGTTTGGGGGGATCTTCGATTACTACTGTCGTGTGTCTAGTCTTGTTATTTCCAACGATTATTGCTCCAGTAAAAAGCGCAATTCCTCTTTCTCCAGCGTCTCGGTATTTTGACAAGGCTGAGATTGCTGATTCAATCGCAGCCTGTACGTTTTTCTTTGTTGATTTTGACTTGATATTCGCAGCCTGGCCATGCTCATTTTGTAGCATCTGTCTTGCGTCAGATACTTGTCTATCCGGTGGAATGATAACCGTAACCAGTTCAGTTCCAGAACCTTTCATTTCTCTTAGGTCCTCTAATGCTAATTTTAGTTTCAAACGTCGGGTTGCCTCTTCCGCTTCGTCACTCATGCAAGGCCCCCCTATACTGTAGGGCTTAGGCGAGGACTTTGAAGGCTTCTGAAAAGGAAGCATCATGAATGGTGAACTATTGGCGTCGGTAATGACGACACATATCATTGCTCTTGGAGGCTCTCTTCTTCGACCAGAAGAAGCCGAGAAAAGAGTACAGTGGTTCGGCCAATTGAGGCAAATGTCGGTTTTGATGGAAGGAAATGACAGGAAATTAGGTTTCGTCATCGGAGGGGGACTTCCCGCAAGAGAAGGAATTGAAATTGCAAAAACAAACCTTTCAGATTCTTACAAATTAGACATGGTAGGAATTGCTGCGACCAGATTAAACGCAACAATCATTCAGCAAATGCTTCTTGACATTGGATGCAATGTCTCGATGACGATACCTACGACCACTGATGAGGCAGCAGGGATGTTTGAATCAAACAACATTGTGGTAATGGGTGGTACAACTCCAGGGCACACTACCGACGCCGTCGCCGTAGCCTTAGCAAGAGATTCTGGAGCATCATACTGCGTTATCGCTACTAATGTATCCCACGTTTATGATAGTGACCCAAAGAAAAATCCTTCCGCACAACCAATCGAAGAATTAACTCATGATGAATTATTGAAAATCACAGGTGATGAGCCATTAAAGCCGGGACAATCTGCAGCAGTAGACCCTGTAGCTGTAAGGTGGGCTAGTGAATCAGGAATAAGAATCGCAGTCCTAGACGGAAGGGATATTCAAAACTTAGAGGATGCAATCGAAGGAAAAGAATTCTCGGGAACCTTAGTGAAGAGTGAGTGATAAAATGGTTGATGCAAAGGCAATTAAAGAAAAAATTGGCAAACAATTTAACAAAACCAAGGCTAAAATTACTCCAAATCTTCCCGCTCATAAACACTGCAGAATGTGTGGCATAGACATTCACATAAAATCAGAACCGAGGATTTGTAATAGTCAAGAATGTATTTCAGACTTGGAAAAACAGGAAAGAAACGACAAAATGATGAGAATTATGTTCGGTGTATTTTTCATAGCCTTCGTGATACCAATCGTATTAAGGCTCTTCACCATTAACTAATCTCTACGATGCCAACCTTCAGGTAAGAGCAGTGGATCTGTAGACATATTTTCTTTACACCTGCGGACTATTTCAAGACGTAATGCGGTAACTCCAACATCCTCGACTGACGAAATTGTCACGCAACCCTCCTCGTCCAAAAGAATTGGAACATATGGTTCTCCTTCACCATCCCAATCATGTTCTGATTGTTTTACCTCGTCCCAATTTCCTGGTTTCGGTTCCATCAGGTCAGCCTTAGAAACAACAACCATCATATCAATGTCAGGAAGTAATTCCTTTACTTCCTCTAACAAATTATGCTGTTCTTCCAACGAGGTTCCACAATCTTCGGTTATATCCATCAAAAAGATGCACATGCTCCCAATGTGTCGAATTGCGGCGATGGCTTGTAATTCGATTGCATTTCGGTTATCCATAGGTCTGTCCAACAAACCAGGAGTATCTACCATCTGATGCTTCAACCTACGGTGTTCAAAATGACCAACATGCAGTTGTTTCGTTGTAAATGGATAATGATTCACCTCCATTTTACCGCTCGAAAGAGATGAAATGAATGCACTTTTCCCAACATTGGGAGCTCCACAAACGACGATCGTAGGATTTGTTTGGTCAATTTCTGGCAGTTTTCTCAACACGTGTCGGCTATCATTTAGCCATTTCAAGGAGGGGCCGACCCTACCCATGATGCTCGAAATACGACCATAAGCCTCTTTACGTGCGGTATGCATGACTTCTATTCGACCACTCTTGGTAATTTTAGCGACGTTTTGTTTGCCAATTTTTCTTATTTGTTTAGCACCCCATCCAAGCATAGAAAGATGGTGTCGATAATCATCACAACCAACGCACGCATCTACCATCGCTGTATCGAAGGTCGGCATTCTGTCCAAACTTGGCCAAGATTTTTCAGTCTCTTCTAAATATTGAGAAATAACGTCTGAGGAAGTCTGTACCATTCGATTGAGTTGTTTTCTCACCCTGAAAACCTTTACCGGGTCGTCTACCTTATCCGCAGATTTCTTACCGCGACTGAATCCCTTATCGAGAACTTCGTCTTCGGTTAAGACGGTAGATAATTCCCTCCATACCACCTTCACAACGATGCCCCAATCACGGGGGGTAGCATCACATTCTTGAAATCGTAGGTTGATTTTGAAAGCGTCAGACCTTAGAAGTAGTACCGCTGACCCCTAGACATGGCAGACCTACCAGACTGGGCAGAAGGCATGTGGAAAGAATTGGGCTCCCCTGATTTAGACGAGATGGAAAGTATCCATACTGGTGACCTTCTTGAGAGGCGTCACGGGTTGAGAAAAGATGATTTTGTTGAGATTCAGATAGACGCAAGGGCCCTAAGAGATGATGATGAAACTTGGATTCGTGGCAGACTATTATCATCCGGCAAATCCTCTATAGAAATTCTCACTGAAGATGGTAAGCAAATTTTTCTTGCTCGAGATGTAATAGTAAAAGTGGTCCTCGTAGCTCATACAAGACCGGCTTATATCGATGACAAAGAACTTCTTGAATTCGAAAGAGATGATCACAAGAGACGCTCCAACCTTCACGAAAAAGTTGAGAAAAAGAGCAAAGGAAACGATGATTCACATTTGTGGGGATGAATATGTCATGGGAAAATGTGAATCAAGAATTTCTGAAAAAGGAATTCAAGTTTGATAATTTCGTTTCGGCTCTTGAATTTGTGAACAAGGCTGGAAACATTTGTGAAGAACAGGACCATCATGCTGAATTCACACTCTCATGGGGCTCTGTTGTGGTCAAAACCTGGAGTCACGACGTTGGTGGAATAACTGAACGAGATACAACTCTTGCTGATTCAATCGACAAGGTGTACTGAATGACTGATGAGATTGGATACAGGAAGCATGCCTTCATTTGTGGCCATGAAAGAACGGCTAATTCACCCCGAGGCTGTTGCGCAGAGAAAGGTTCACTCGAACTTTTGAAGAAATTGAAAGGAAGAACAAAAGAAATGGGAATCAGCGACATTAGAGTTCAAAAATCCGGCTGTTTAAATTATTGCGAAAATGGACCCACGTGTGTCGTTTATCCAGATGGTATTTGGTTAAAAATTACTGATGAGTCTATTGAATCCATTGCAAATTATTTACAAAACGGTGAGATTCCTTCTGAATTTCTTCTAGACATCAAAGCTTGACTGGTCTTGTTGCTCCGCATGCTTGACACTTCAATAGAGTCGTCCTTTCCTGTTTAATGAAGTGGGTATCAGGAGCATTACATTGCCCGCACTTAATGTAGGTGTTAACATAATTGACTATAGTTTTCTTGATTCTTTTTGGTGCAATTCTTCCTTTGAATCGAGCTCTTGGACCATCTCTTGAACCTGCGGTACCAAGTTCGTTTAGCATGAATTGATAAACGTGATTTTCATCCCTTTCCATGTGGTTAACAACCTCCGTAAAATTTCGCAAAATTGTATTTGAACCTTCGATAAGAATTTGTGGTTCAGGAAGAGTCCATCTTGCACGATTGGAAATTTCTTCGGGGATATTAGCCCGTGCTCTATCGAGAAGAGACTCGTATTCGAATTCTGACATCAGTCCAATGGCTCGGACACATACATTTGAGGTTTGCCACAAATAACTCTCGGAAAAACGATGCATTCATTTCATATTGATTACAGGATAATCTCATGGACAGTGGAACCAGTATTGAAGAACTGAGAAGTTTAGCAAGTGGTTTGAGGAAAAAAGGATTGAACTCCCAACAGATAGCAGATGAACTATCTCTATCACAAGACACTATTTCGTGGCTTCTTGCGGGGAATGATTCTTCAGAGAAACCTCAAGATATCAGAATTGGTTGGAGAACGATCGGGGTTAGGCCGCAAAGAATTGCTGCAATTGGTTCAATTATGGCCGACGTCGCTTATGAAGAATGTGGTGACGAAATTGACACAATCGTTGGTATTTCAATAAATGGGGTCCTTTTTGCAAATTCAGTAGCAAGCGATTTGGAATGCGAAGTCGCAATTCACAGAAACGTGGATGGAGAGCCTGGTCAAGGCTCCCTATCCAACAAGTATGGACAGGTTTCGGGGAAGAAAATAGCGATAGTCGACGACGTTTTCTCTTCGGGTAAAACCATGTCCAAAACTATTGAATCTATGAGGGAAGCTGGAGCAGAGGTTGTATTATGCATGGTTTTGGTAAACAAAACAGGCAGAAACGAAGTAGATGGCGTCCCTCTTCGAGGCATAATCAGGGCGGCAGTAGTTTAGGTGATTCAATGCACTGGGCTGACTTTGCAGCGCAAAGACTCGCTGAGCGAGGAAATAAGCACATTATCGCATCAGGGATAACACCAAGCGGAGAATTCCACATTGGACACCTTAGAGAAATTCTAACTGGCGATATGGTTGCCAAAGCAGTAATCAATGCAGGAATGGAAGCAGATTTTGTGTTTATTGTTGATTCCGCTGACCCGTTGAGGAAAGTCTATCCATTCCTTTCTGATGAATATGAGAAATACATCGGTTGCCCGTTAGCGACAATTCCTGCTCCTGATAAAGAGGGGAAACCTACAGAATCCGGTCGCACATATGCGCAGCACTTTCTAGAACCATTCTTACAAGCATTAGAACAAATTGATGTCAAACCTCGAATAATAGATAATTACGAGTCTTACCAAAACGGTGAATTCGCTGAAAGAGCAAGAATTGCCTGCGAAAAAGCTGGCGCCATAAGAGAGATAATTGAGCGAGTAAGTGGAAGAGAACTCCCTGAAAATTGGTTCCCATACAATCCGTATGGTCACAATGGGAGTTTAGATGGAGTTACAGTAACAGGCTTTGAATGGCCTTATGTTCATTGGGAGCAAGATGGGGTTCCTGGCAAATCAGACTTAAATAAAGCAGATGGTAAACTTCCTTGGCGAGTAGATTGGCCTGCCAGATGGGGATGGATTGGAATAACTTGCGAGCCATTTGGAAAGGACCATGGAGCATCAGGCGGTTCTTACGATACCGGAAAAGAAATTTCCGCTCTGTTTGGGGATGTACCTGTTGAACCACTAGTTTACGAATGGATCTCACTAAAGGGGCAGGGTGCAATGTCTTCCTCTACTGGAAATACGATTGGACCACTAGAAGCCTTGGATTTAGTACCTCCTGAGATTCTCAGATACCTAATCGCATCAACCAAACCAAAGAAAGCCATTTCTTTTGATGCAGGAATGTCTCTTGTGGAACTTGCAGATGAGTATGAACGACAATTATCAAGAGACCTGCAATCTGAATTATCTGATGAGAACCTGTCCAGGAGGCAGAAAGTAGCAATAGAAGACGCTGAAGGCGCACTACGCCTATCAAAAATATCCTCACAAACCTCTACAGGCACTACATTTAGACACCTTGCGCTCCTTGCCCAAGTAAAGAGTGATGATGAAGTATTGCAAATTATTGGTGGAGACCAAGTCAGTAAATTGACCCGTATGAGAAACTGGATAAAAGGCCCCCATTTTCCAGACGATTTAAAAATTCAAATTTCAGAAAAACCTGCTGAAGGATTGGATAAAGAAATTGTACAATCACTGAATAATTCACTATCATCTTGTAATTGGACAGAGGACGGAATAGTATCTGCGATAAAGGAGGTCATCAGTGAGGATTCAATTAATGCTCGTGATTGCTATAGAACATTATATATGGCTATACTAGGCAAAGAAAAGGGGCCAAAAATCGCGCCAATTATTTCCGAATTGGACCGAGAAAAAGTCTTAGATTTGCTGAGATAAATTCATTTGAGAAAATGTGTTTCAAACTCGCATCATAACCGTGCGATTGAAAGGTAAATACTCCAACAGCCTTTACATGGGCGGAGTTTATTGTCCTAGTTGTGAGGCTGCTGTCGAGCCTGCAACTAAGTTCTGTCTCTCATGTGGAAATGACCTAACTGTTAGAGGACCAATTACGGCTACTGGTCACGATTTGAATCAGTTAAAAGAGGTCATAAGGAGTAGAGATGACCTCTCTATGGCAGAAAAGTTTGACATGATCGCAAAAGTCGAAGATGGTGCGAATCCTATCTTGTTGGGAATTGCAGCCCCAGCTGATGATGATGACACAGGAGGATTAGATGAAGATGAAGTTGAAGCTCCGCAAAGCAATGTATTCGTTGATTATCAATTTGGAGAATCCGAAGCAGCAGCTGCCGCTGTTAGAGCCACCAACAGAGGTACAGATGGATGGCTTCTAGTTCAACAGGGAACATTAGACCTCAAAGAAGGATTATTCAGAGAAGCCATGAAATTGGGAATGGATGCAAGCACTCACATTCATGATGTATCAAGTGGAGAGCATGAAGGGATTGACCCAGAAGCAATGAGGTCTATCCCCGTTCTCAAACCTCCAAAGCGTTCATTTTGCCCCAAATGTGGTTCTGACATTCACGCAAATACCATGCTACAATGGAGAAAATGGAGAGATTCTTCTGGAGATGTAGTATCGATGCAATTAGAAGCAAGCATGGAAACTGCACTCATTCAGGTTGCATCACACTATCTAACTGTGATTGAGAATATGAAAAAGGAAGGCTCTGGCGTTGATGAAGCAGCACTTCGCAAAGAAATTGAGAAAGAAGTACGAGCTGAATTAGAATCTGAAATGAAAGGCGCACAAGTAGCCAAAAAAGATACTTCAAAATCTAAATCGACATCTGTATCAACTGAAAAGAAAGATGTTCCACAAAAGAAAGATAAACCTAAGAAGGCCGCTGGGGGATTGTTTGGGGGTGCAAAGAGGCCAAAGAAAACTTTCGAAGGCGATGAAAAAGACAAACCTGATTGGTTCCTTGCGGATGCACTTGACACTATTTACGACCCTCACGGTACTGGAAAGGCACTCAAGCCGAAGACTATTCTTGCAAGGTCGAGCCAAGGCAACGTAAGAGTCCAAGATGTCGTTAGGATTTATGCTTCTGAGGGACGCGATGGAATTAGTGACTTAGCCTGGACAAGTCCACTCACAGAGTACATCATAGAAGCTTACGATTCTTGTTAATCAGTAGTTAACTTTCAGTCTCATCGGCTGTAGATCGACTTCCTTGTTTGCCCTTATGGCTGCTACTTCCATTATAGCACCAGACATGGTTGTGACGAATGGAATATTCATTTCAACAGCAAGTCTTCTCATCATGTTTCCATCTCTTACTGCACCACCAGAAATTGTTGGTACATTTACAATGAAAGAAACCTCGCCTTTTCGCATTAAATCCAATGCGTCGGGATGCTTTCTATCCGCTATTCTATAGACAGTAGTTACCTCGACACCGGAATTTCTTATCGAATCAGCCGTTCCGGGTGTAGCAAACAATTTGAAGCCCATTTGGGATAATTCTCTTGCAACAGAAGAAATTTGTTCTTTGTCTCCATCTCTAACAGTGAGATACGCTCCTCCTTCAGATGCCACTGGAATTTCTGTTGCTAATCTCGCTTTCAAGTAGGCTACATCGGCTCTGGTATCTGAACCATATACCTCTCCAGTCGACTTCATCTCAGGACCAGGAGCAGGGTCTAATCCTTGTAACTTAATGAATGGGAATACTGGCGCCTTAACCGAGATGTGACCTGAAGTAGCTTGGGGTATTTCCTGTTCATTCAATTTAATTCCGAGGGTAATTCTAGCTGCAATTCTCGCCATTGGAACACCAGTAGCTTTGGCTACAAATGGAACTGTTCTGCTTGATCTTGGATTCACCTCTAAACAATACAAATCATCTCCTTGAATGGCGAATTGAATGTTGAAACAACCTTTAATTTTTAATCCTAAACCTATTTTTCTTGTTTGCTCTCTAACTCTTTGAAGCATTTCTTTGGTTATGTTTTGTGTTGGAATAAAACATGTTGAGTCTCCAGAATGGATTCCTGCTTCCTCTAAATGCTCCATGATTGCGCCAATTAGGACTTCTTCCCCATCTGCGGCTGCATCTACATCGAGTTCGGTAGCATGGCCGAGGTATTCGTCTACCAACAACGGCTTATCAGGGGCTAAGAAAGCCTCGGCAAGGTAAGCATTGAGTTGTTTTTCATTTGACAAAATCTCCATCCCTCTACCGCCAAGAACATAAGATGGTCTAATCAAAACCGGGAACCCACTTTT
>Ga0255761_10000178_pt1 | contig 58853 bp, 33 predicted proteins | sample 071ome_29_FD_179961 | JGI IMG/M metagenome (GOLD analysis project Ga0255761, IMG submission 179961) | Coastal salt marsh microbial communities from the Groves Creek Marsh, Skidaway Island, Georgia - 071407BT metaG (version 2) | ecosystem: Environmental > Aquatic > Marine > Intertidal zone >... | reverse complement strand
ATGCCGCCAATCTCTTTTTCACTTTGGTCACATCTAGTTACATAAACTGAAAAAGTTGAATTTGCAAGATCGGTTTTTATAGACTCTTTTATACCCACAGTTGGAGCTAATGAAAAGTTAATATCACTTGCTGACGCATTAAATATAACCGGCAGCAGGGTATCCGCATCTAGAATAGTTGCTCCAGTGCCAATTACCTGCCCTATTATATACTTTCCTCCAACATATATTTCTGCATCATCAGATGAATGGAATATGATGGCTCTACCATATAAGTCATTTGAAAAGCTAAATGAAGAGGAATAAAAAGTTGATGAGCCAGCCAGTATTGTTCCATCAATAAATGTTGGATAGTAAGTTATTTTATCTGTTGTAAAATCTTGAATAACTTCTTTGCCTACATCTGAAAATTTATCATTTATTTTTGTGCTTATAGCCCCACCGAATCTGAAAATATTTGGGACCTCGACTCCATCAACAAATAAGTGCATTTCATCTTTTTCATATAAGGTATTTAGCCTCCAACTTGCGGCTATATGATGTAGCGTTCCGGCTTTAAAATCTTTAATATTTTTAGCTATATTATACATGCCGGGAGACCCGGCCGTAGTAAAGCCATTATCATAAATTCTAAAATTCAAAAATCCTTTTCCATCTTTAAATATAGATATTCTATTTTTGCTATCACTTTCGCCGGAATCAAACAAATACCTAAGTTTATCTGATGTAAACCTTAACTCATCAATATCAAACGCCGGCTCCTCGATATAACCATCAATATAGCCGTCAACATGCCCGCCTCCATACCCGTCAATAACGCCTTCGGAGAAGAAAGAAAATTCTATTTTCTTATCTGTTGATATGTAGGTGTCCTTATCTTCTAATAGGCCTTCTCCCGATACATGCCTTCCGCTAAACTCTATCAGCGATACAGATATCATATTTCCGCTAAAGGTGCTGTGAAATACTTCTGAATTTATTGCATCAGAATCAAATATATTTATGGCTATAAAAGGCTCAGATATTAATGAGCAGCTTTGAGCACTGAAGTTCTCAAAGTCATAGATCGAAAGTCTAGATATAATTTCTGTTTCTGTCTCAAGAGATATTTGCTCATCAATTTTTCTAAATATAAGTTTATTGAAATTGCTGTTTTGCCAGTCAAAATAAGCTATGTCTATAATTTCTAGTGTCTGCATATCTCTGACCAGAATAACGTTTTGATTAGCGTTTGTTACGCCAAGCATTAACTTGATGTTTAAGTCGCCATCAAAGATGTGAAGAGGGGTTATGCCGACTATTTTTCCAGATATTTCACCGTTAAACTCTCCGAGATTTGTTTCTGAAAAATAATCAACCCTAAAGTCTATTGATACAGAGTAGTTGCCGCCTGGACATGGCATTCTTGTGTAAACAGAGTTTTCTCCACTAAATTCCTCTGAGAATATGGAAGGTCCCATGCTATAGATGCCAGACAAATTGGATGTACTAAAGTCTGTTGTTTTTGCCCACCCTCCCCTGTCGTTTTCAGATCCGCCAAGTAATGTGTTTATAAGGTCAGAGCTTGTTTCGTTTATCTTTAGCCAACCAGCTTCATCAAGCTTGCCATTTCCACAATATCTGAAGGATGACGAGCATATAAGCCCGTTATCACAGCTTGAATCTTCTTTTCTGTGAGATCTATTAACTGATGAAAATTCACCATCTGTTATAAGCCTTCCGGTTAGGTTGTAATCTAGCGGAACTAAGTCATATATAAACTCATATTCTTCGCCATTGACAGCTACGTCTATTGGTACGTTTTTTGTTTCGGCTATTTTACTTCGGAAAATCCACTGTCCAGCATCGCTTGAAAGCTCTGATTCGCAAAGTTCGTCATACCATATAAAGATGCCTTCATCACCCGCAATATTGTATGGAGAAGAGTTTATCGGGTAAAAACTATCCCTATTTATTTTAAAAGGATTTTTTCTTGGAGATAAAGCATTTTTGCCAATGTATATATCGGATAAACTAAATCTATTTTGTAATTTATAAACAATTTTTGTTATATTTATTTCGGAATTTATATTATCTTGTATACAACCTATAGAGAATGACCCAAAATTATCTGTACTTAAATCTTTTTCTATTATATTTAAATTAAAATCCGAATAAAAAGACCCATTAGATGAATCAATTAGATCTGTATAAAATATATTTATCTTTTCATTATTTAAATTGATATTTACAATATTATCGCATGGCCTTCTGATTACAGACATAGATATGTTGTCAAAAAGATTTACAATAAAGCTTTTTTCTTTATAATCAAATATAGCTTTTGAAGCACTGTCCGATTTAGTAAGAATGGTGGCAGTTCCATATGCCAGAACACAAACTCCGCTAGGATTAATTTGATTTATAGCCTCAGAACCCATTGATGAAATCTCTGGATGATTTACCGGAATTCTCTCTACAACAATGCCGCTTATCTCGTCTGGAATACCATCATAAACAGGCTCACCATCTGCATTCAAAAAGGCGACAAGCTTAAACACCCGGTTAGACTCATCGATAAAAACAAACGATTCAGCATTAGAATCTGCAACTATATTGTTATCAATGACAAGAGACATACTTATTATATTATCAAAGGAAACAGTAACAGAGTTATATTCCTTATCTCTAAACAATGATAATGAATCAATAGAATCTTTTATAGCGCAAGAACATAGGGCAGTTTTATGCAATCTATTATATTTGCTAAACTCATTTTTAGAAATGTCAATATCATCAACAATAAAAGTTGCTAACTCATAGTTGTTTACAAGGAGAGGCTTTAGAGAAAGGATTGTTGTTAAAAGCTTATTTTTATCATCAAATAATATAGCCCCAATTGAAAATTCAGAAAGAGCTGAAGCATTTACATTGCTTCCATATTTTCCAAAACTTTCTAGTGAATTATCAAATGACTTAATAAAATCAAAAGAATCATTTTTATAAAATGAATTAAAATTGAAGTTTAACTCCAAGCTTGTATCAGTCACTCTATCAAGCATGCTATCTTCTTTGCATAGCAAATAAGATGTTAGCTCGGTTTTTTCTTCATCATTTAAAACATATATTCTTTTATTATTTGCTGTAATCCCGCCCCTTGAGCTATCAATTAAATTAAAATTATCCTTTTCTGCAAATAATCTAAAGTTTGAATTGAAATCGAATGGACTTTGGCCGTCTAGATACTCGTAAATCTTTTCACCAATATTGTCTAGCTCGACCTCTATCTCTGCGTCATTATCAATCCCATTCCAGCCAGGTGTAAGCCAAGCTGATATAGTACCTTCACTTAAATTTATATTAGATAAAGATGGAGTAGTTATAACCAAGTCATCTTCTATCAGCACTCCATCATTGTGCTTTGATGAAGCAAATTTTAAGACACCATCGGCTACTACCTTTTCTGGATCAAGATAGTTTCTCCCAAGAATCCACGTATTGAATGCTGTTTCCGTTATCTCTGGAGTCATATCAGTAAATGATTCTATTAGATTTTCAAATGATGCTTTAGTCGGACCTGTTGTGAAAGATTCAATTGTTCCACTTAAAGCGTTTCGGTAAACCTCTCTATCGGTGGTCAGAGAAAAATTCTGAAAGAAAGGTATTTTTGTAAGAATGCCAAAGTTATCTTTTAAAGCATCTCTGAGGGCGCCATATTTATATGATACATAATAATCTTCACCCTCTTCCATAGAGTTATTGATCGACCAGTCTATTTCATTATCACCATATTCATAAGATATATAGATATCATCATATAAATATTTGTATGCCAAATATAATGAGCCATAGCTATAATCAACAGCAACTTTTGTTCCAATAGCCGGAGTATTGCTTGTGGTATACTCTACAGTTACTAAATCACCATTAGATAAAAATGAATCATCAGGTATTGTAATTATAATTCCCGAGCTATTATATTCAAGCGAAACCTTATTTATTACTTCTGCTGAGCCAAGCTCTGGCGCTAGCTTATCAACAGCATTAACTGCTGGAGATTCATAATAAATTCTTGATAAAAAGTCGTCAGCGCTTATGATTTTAAATCTAGATCCATTAGAATCTAATAAAAAGTCATTATCTGAATCTATCAATGATAAATTTGGACCAGATTTTATTTCGGCATAAGAGCCAAGGCCGTCAGTACCATTGCTAACTATGACCATATTTGCAATTTTTGTTACGTTTAGTTTTTCATCAAAAATTTCTTCGCCAGTAGCGTCAAAAATTATCCTATATATACCGCTTGCGCTTGGATCTGAAACTCTAATAACATAGTTATTGCCGTCAGAAATAACTTTTGTAGTATAGTATCTTTTCAAATCTAGGACATTCTTGGTAAATTTCGTAACACCAGGTATGTATATGTTGTAATTACTACTAGATAGAATTTCTTCAGATGAAAGATCAGATATCCTATCTGATTCCCCAGTATAATTTAAATTTTTACCGTAGATATACTTGTAATCTGTAACAGACTTTATTGATCTAATGTTGTTGTTTAAAACTACAGTATAATTATCAAGAATTACATTTGTTTCTTGTATTTCATTATCTAAATCTAAGGCAAAAGTGTTACTCCAAAGATTTAGGGAACTTTCCAGGTCCAATACAGTTACTGACTCAAAATCATTTTTTATATTATCATAAATTTTTGCAGAGTTATAAACTGAATTTGATTCATTTATTTTTCTAGAAGCTTCTGTTACAGATATAATGTTTTTATTTCTTGTAATTGCAGAATTATGTCTATAAGAAACAAGGCCAAAGTCATCTACGTTAAAGCTATCTGTTGCTAAATAAATTTTTCCATTTTCATAATCTATACAATATTCTCCAGATCTCCTCAGCCTTGAAACATTCTGCTCGAAACCATCATAGTCATCATATTTGATTGTTGACAGGAAACTATCAGTGCCAACGCGCGTAAGTTCTGGGGCCAAAGAAAGTGGCTCATAAAATTTTTCAGCCATAAAAAGATTGTTATCTGAAAAGTTAGCTGATGTATTTAAAAACGACCCAATATAGCTTTCTGCGGCTGACATAATCATGGTATTTGCCAAATCAAAAGCGTAACAGGCCGGGCCAATCGTTACGTCTTCAAACAAAGATGGCGGCTGCGCAGTGCTCAATATGCCAAAGCTAGTTATTAAGCCATTTGAGTCAGGTTCACCAAAAAACTTTATCTCTATATCTTCAACGCCATCAGTTCCGCTTAAACCAAAGCTTCTTACATAGTAGGTCGTTGTTCCCGCATTTATAAGTTCACTTGGAATACCTGGAGAAAACTTTATATTAGAATTAGATGGGATTTCTTCTATTGATACCGAGAAAGATGGAGCAACAAATGAGCCTGTTGGAACCAGCTCTTCGTTATCTTTTGCTGCAAAATTTGCAAATTCATAATCATCTTTTATTTCCGGAGATCTTTTCCCAGAAAACTGTATATCTGTCTTATTAAAAAATAATGGCTGGTAAATTTCGCCAGTAGTCTGATTGAATATTTTAAAGACCTTAGTAACCGGATACTTTTTGGCCTTAACAACAAATGACGACACTAAGTCATTTTTAACCTGCTCATTTACTACCTCTACGTGACAGTCCGCCTTATAGTCCACATCTTTGACTAGAATGGTTTCATAACCGAATTCTACTTCTACTTCGCTTTCTAAAAGCGCTCTTTTTGGCGTTGCAACGACATCATTATTTTCAACATAGTAATCTAAATTATTTGTAAATATATTTTTATAAGAATAGGAAGCAGTATATGCAACTCTTCCGGTTCCCTCGCCAACGAACGTTGCGCCGGCAACAATTACCTCGCCAGTTGAGTAGTTTATGGTATATTCGCCAACTTCAGAAGGTAACTTTGAAGAGCTAAAGGCTATCTCCTTTTTAAATGGGCTACTTTCTTCAACTGCATTTTCATTCGTTGAGAAAACAACCTCATTAAGCTCTGCTATTTCACCATCACTGTCAACTATTGGGGCATTTTTTAAGAAAAATCTAGTTGAATTAGTTGGTATATTTTCATTTTTAATATCAACTATATTAAATATAGAAATAGTATCTTCAGAAACATTTAGTGATCTTTCTTTATAAACATAAGAAACTAAAAATTTATCATTAAATTTTGGTTTTTTTATATTTCCAAACTGAGAAAGCTCAACCTGATTTGAATCAAGATTTATATTTTTAAAAGCAAAATATGGATCATATTTATTTTCAGAAATAGAATATTTGTATATATCTAATCTATATTTTGTTCCAATATTTCCATCACAATCCGGCTGATCATCAGGCCTAATGTGTATAATTTCTTTTACTGCGATTATATTATCGTTAGCTAGCGTTAATACAAAATTTTTGAACGAATTTTCTTCAGAAAATATAGATACTTCCTCAGAAACAACATATTCCTCTTGCAGGGAAACTGGGTAATTCGGAAAGAAATCATTACCAGGAATCTCAGAGTTTTGGTTGTATTGCAGGGACTTAAACCTCAGAAGGTCTCCCTCTGGGTTTCTAGACACCCTATCTACAGAGTAAGCATTTTCATTTGCCAGCCTGTCGGTTGCTCCGGATGCCCTAGTCCTTAACTCATCCACCACTGTTTGCTTTATATAATTATCAGATAAGACTTCGCCAATATTTTTCTGTGCCTTGTAAATCTCATCAGCCTGCGATTCAATAATTTTGGCAATATTTGTATTCTGCAAAGAATAAATACTGGGAACAACCTGATATATTCTGTCTTTTACTGGATTTCTGTTGCTTATTCCAACAAAGTAAAGCTGTCTAGAAACATCGTCATTTACAAGGCCTATTCCATCTTTTGATTTAAATTTAATCTCGTCCGAGTCGAGCAAATTTAACAGATAGTAGTTGCCAGAGGTTTGCGGTCGAGTTTTTAGCTTAGCGACATTGGCATCTACTATAACGCTAATTATTTCAAGCCCTTCCGAACTTCCATCTATAGAGTCTATTGAAAAATTATCTTTAGTAAGTAGATCGCTAAGATTTTTATTGAAAGTTACTTTTAATTCTGTGCTTGAAATTGCAGAAAACGATATCGGTCTAAGCATTATTTATCCTAGTTAATTCTAAACTTGTTTCTTGACACTGCCTCAAAAGATATTACTCCAGGAGAAATATATTGATTATCAAGAGCCCTTACAAAGGGTCTTCTTCCAGCTAACTCTGTTTCATTAAATATTGATATATTAACTGAATCTACTCCGCTTTGTGCTGCAGCAACTGAAATTACATCAGAATAATCTATAGTACCGCCAAGTGATGTAGTCGATAGCAGATTTGTTACAGCATTTGCTACCCCTTCTACAATGCTATCCGTGTTTCCTATGGCATCATCATTTATCAAAATTGTTCCAGAGACATCTACTAAAATCTTTTCTGCTTCTTTTACGAGAACATCCGCAGTAATAGGCCTTACTCTTTCTATTTCAGTTGTTGAATCTAATATAAGCTTGTTTATATTATACGATATCGTTATTCTTTCGCCTTCTTTTGGAGAAATAAAATCATAATCTATAAAGTATTGATCAGATAAGTTTGGCTGGTTTAAAGCTGATAGAATCAAGCTGCCCGATAGACCGCCTACACTATCTCTAAATCCAGATGAAACAGATATGCTTGAGATTAATCCATATCTATTCGAAGAAGTCCTAACCGCCGGGGCACTGAAGAATAACTCTTCTGATTCACTTCTATTATAAATACATAGTTCGATCCTAATCTTATCGGAGGAGGAAAGCTCAATACTATTATTGGTATCATTAGAGGGAATCGTAAATTCATAGTTACTTAGGGCCGTGTCTAGCGTGGCAGTTCCAGTCGTAAACTCTATATTTGACAGCCCATGTCCGACCTTGCTAAAGGTATCGCTCTCATCACCATTGCTATCAAGTTTTGATACTGAGAATATTTTGGCTATCCCTATATCGTCATTTAGAGCGTCTAAATCTAGAGCTGTTTTTATTTCTGACTCTAAATTAACTATATTTCCAGTTATACTTACGCCAGCCTCTATTTCTAACGAATATGTATTTAAAGAAGTTCCTAATATCTTTATCTTTCCAGGTGATGAAATGCCTGAGACAGAAACAGATAGGTGCGTTGGTCCGAACCTTGTTACTGGATTGGAGGAAAATGAGCTAGCTTTATCAAAGAATATAGGTTGAGCAGAACTTGTAGATCCGTTGCCAGAAAGGCTTGATAAAAAGTTTGTCTCATCGCCAAGAATCGGCAGATCAGATAGTGGCGCTGATGGATGGATTGTTGTATTATCATAAACATATGTAACATAAACTGGATCCTCAGCTAGTAGCGCTGAGTCTACGAACTCAGTTAGGTTTTCTGCTTCAAGTATGCCATCTGAGGGTAAAACTATCTTATTACCATAATGAGATCCATCTGTAGACTCCAAATCAAATAACTCTACTTTATTGTAGTAAAGAATAACGTCGTCTGCGATTTGCCCATTAGAATCGGTCGGCAGATATACCTCTCTAGATAAGAATTCCCCATCTGCCTCTTCCGTATTGTAAAGCTCTAGGTAATCACTTTTTCTTCTTACTGAAATAATATTTGATATTATTTCCTCATCTAATGATAAGCTTATTCCGACAGAAGTGGTGCCGTCAGGTCTAGTTATTGACTCAAGAGATGTTTCAACTATTGATTGTGAATATACAGAGATAACTTTATTTATATCATAAGCAACTTCTACTTCATAGTTTATATCGTCTTCTGACCTTGTAATCAAAGACTCCTCAACGAATATCCCACCTGTTTGACTCCAGTCTATAACATCGCTAGCACTTGGATCCTTGAACTGATACTCATCTCCGCCTGAAAAATCAATATTCTTATCGTAGTACTGTCTCCACGTATAGTTTACACTAAGAATATTTGATGCACTCGGTAGAGAGCGTCCGCTAATTTCAATTAAACCAGTATGATTTAGATTATCATCTCCTAGATTTTGATCTATAACGGAATAGGTCTCGCCAGTTGTTTTGTTTTGGACACTCGTAACCCTTACAATGGGAGTGTGCTTTAGCCTTATGAAATTAGAGCCTGCAGTGCTTACGCTGGAATTTTCGGCAATCTCTGACCTGTTAGAGTAAACTCCATTTAAATTTTCTATATCAGTAAAAGATGGTATATCAAGGGAGAAGGAATCTCCTTTGGTTATTGGCTCAGCAATAACTGTTTTAATATTTGATATATAATGAAGTTTATCAAAACCAAATGGGCTTCCTCCAGTATCTGGGTTAAAGTCCTTCTCAAGCTCAAAGTTTCCGCGCTTTATACCGGAATTATCTATGAACGCCTGAGTTAATGGGCCAGACAGGCTTCCTACAACAGATATTACCGAGTCAATCGGCTGAGCGGGAAGGACTCCATTTTGAAAGGCTAAAACCCTTCTTTCTTCAGATGTTCTAGTTCTATCTTGATTGCCTTGGCCTAGAATAAAGTCATTTCTTTCATCGCTTATATCTCCAGATCCTGAAAAATCTGAAAAAATATAAGATTCGGAAATGGGCTCAACTTTGCGGCCCAATATGTATATATCAACCTTTCCGCCGGTTCCAGAGCTTAATATCCTGCTTGTACCGTCGTCTAAGGAAATAGTTTCAGTCCCATCTCTAAGCATCAGTGAGTTGCCAGGCTCAACGACAAGCGCATCCACAACTCCCTCAACGCCAAGTAAGGCATTTCTATAACCAAGAGAGGTGCCTATATTTGCCCCACTAAATACAGATAAAATTCTAGCCCTAAATGATGCGTCTGTTTCGCGATTCGTACCGCCAGTTGTTGCAACAAGATTTATAACAGATACAGTGGCCTGCAAATTAGATGTTACAATTTGTAGCGAAGATACGTTGCCTGTAGACCCTGGTCTCTCGGCCTGTATTGGAACTTCAATTGCGTATGCGCTATTTAAACCAGCGACATTTAGCGCCCTCCTTAGCCTGCTGGCGTTTGCAGCAAACCTGTTTTTGTCAGCAGAAGCCATCACAAAATTGCCGACAGTTCTAAAAGATGCGCCATTTCTGGCAGTAACAATTGTTCCGTTTGGTATTGAAATATCGGCAGCCAAATTATTAGAGGCAAAAATTACAATCCCACTGGCCGAAGATCCAGTATTTCTAGACACGCCGAAATTAGAAGCTAGTCTGTCCAGATCCGCCCCAGCAGTTGTTGCTAGAGACTGTCTTTCAGATACTAAAGAAATTGTAGAATATAACTTAGATATTTGATCTGCAACTGGGTCTACAAAAAGATCCCTCGAAACAGTCCCGGGCTTTGTATCTAGGTTTGGTTGAGATAAACTAAGCCTCTGGATCATTGATGATACTATTTCGCTGAAAGATCTAAAAGTTGCCATTACTACTCCTAAGCAATCCTTATGGACAAAGACGTTGCTAAGTCTGTTATTTCTCTTGTCATTACTGATACGCTTATATTATACAATCTTGGATCTAATTCATCTCTTTCTACCGTTACGTCATTTATATCTATGATTATTTCGCCAGGGCTGAGGTCCTGTCGTCTTGACTGAGCCCTCTGAAGTGCCATTAAGTTTTTAATTGCATTTCTAGCAGACTTTTCAAGATCAAGACTGATTATTCTAGCATCAGCAACATCTCCTATGTTTAATTTTCCAATATAGCTGCCATATCTTTTATGATACTTATTGCTTCCAAGGTCAGTTAGCAATATTTTTAAAATATCTTGGCGCAGCTTCCCATTCCCTACAACAGTTGTCATAGAGCCATCATTATTAAGAGATATGTCTCCATTTTTTATTTTTAAATCAAAAGACATCTATTACTCCTAAGTTCTCTTTTTTACTATAAAAATAATAGAAAGACTATTTGATTTTTTTAATCGTTATAAACAAATAATCCTGGCCTCTTCTCGTCCTCAGATAGAATTGACCTAAATAGCTCATAAGATTCATATGCAGTTTCGGCCAGCTTATTTATGGATGCAGCCAGGGGCTTCTTGGTATATCCCTTAAAATAATTCTTGGGAAATTCATCTTTCAAATATTGAAATTGTTTCTCATTTAACAAGCCTATTAAAACATCTTCCTCAACAGTAAACATGGCTAGTATGTAAGACATTATATCAATAATGCCAACCCCCCTAGCTCTTCCCATGGTTTTATCAACCCTTGCAGTGCCAAGGCCGCCCGGTCCCTGCTGATCATCTAAATCCTTATTTTTAATTTCCTCTAACTTCTTTGATGCCCATTTAGATGGATACGATGCAGCAGATGTAATTGATCCCATGAAGTGAGCGTTTATAACGCCAGAACTTCTTGCCACATTTTCCTGAAAATCTAAAGCTTCATTTAAATCATTTCCCCCAAGCAAAAGCAACATCGAATCGTCTATTATCTGTATCGCTTTTAATCTTTTTTGTTCATCAGTCTCTTTATCTGTAGTCTTTTCTGGATCGATAGGGCTATCATCACTCTCTTCAGTATTTTTCCTTGGAATAACTGAAGTATTTGTTTGTTGTATAAGTAATTCTTTTATTTGATCTTTTGTAAATGATGCTATTCCCGAAAATGAATTAAACAGCCTTGTTATTAAATAAGCCTCAAGGACTCCAAAATTTTCTTTTACATCATTATATCTCATTCCATTCGGATTGTCTCCAAGTGAAATACCAGGCCTTGAAAAGTCAGAAGGATTAAGCTCTGAGTCACCAGTAACTACGTCAAGCCTTATTCTTATTATAGCTTCAAGCAAGCTAGATTTCATTTTGTATTGATTAACTGTGCGCATAGTCTCTGGCAAAAATGGTTCGGCCACCATTTTCCTTGGCTCATTTATACAATAACCAATCCGTTCATCTTGAATAGGTGGAAATAACAAGTTACAGAATCTCCAAAAGTTTGTTTTTTCATGAAGATTTGTAATATTATCTGCGCTAAGTCCTAATATTTTATTAGAAAATAAATCTTTTGCAGCCTGCTCCTCAACGGTAAAGGACGGCTGAAGAAGCCTTGTTATTGTATAGATAAATGTTATAAAGGTTCCTGCAAATTCTGCGTCCTGTCCTTCCGGGACCTCTTCTGTAAACTTTGCTAGAAAATCATTATATTGTTCTTTTAAACCCTCATATACTGGTTCAGAACTTGGATCAACTTGTTTGTTTGTAAATGGATCAAAATAATCCTTAAATTCATTCTTAAGCCTAACCTGTTCTTCTCCGTAAAAGCCCCCTAAGTCGTACAATAACTTTAGCCTTCTAAGCGCCTCGGCTAATATTTCGCTTGGCTTTTGGTCTTCTTTATCGCTTTGCTCATCATAGCCATTTTCGACAAGAGTTCCAATTGGATCTGGGTTTTTTGCAAGGTTATAAATTTCAATATCTACAGATGTTTCGCGATATTTTACAGGCACTTGTCTTGCGTCTAAAGAATTACTGGTGTAGATATCTTTATTTACTCTTGAAAACTCTCCATATATATCAACAGAAAATAGTTCTTCGTTATCACCAAGCTCTTCAGCTGATGGCAATCCCAGCATCCTAAAAAAGGTGTTTTCATAGGACTCCATAACAGAGCCTTGTTCTGATAGCTCAATTACTGACTTTGTTTCTCCAGTTAAATCTGTGGTTTCTGCAACAAAACTATATGGAAGATATGATGATCTCATTTCATCAATTGATTTAGAAAATCCATTTTCATCTGAAAAATTCTCTGATATTTCCGAAAATATTTTTTTATATTGTTCTATACTTTCTTCTGTTCCATCACCTTTTGGCCCCTGGATTAAATCCACCTCTCCATCTTCTGGCTTTAAAATATTTAAAGCATTTTCCAGGGCTTGACTAAGATAATTTGTGCCAGTTTCACCTCTAAAGGCTAAACGCTCTATAAGCTCTTCATTTGCCATTTTTTAATTCTCCAAATTTGTACCAAATACCTGTGCTCTTGGAATCGCAAGACGACTAGAATCATCTTTCTTATTGGAGGAAATAGGTGCAGCAGTAAAGACTATGGTCAGCACTCTATCAACTTTTGTAAGTGCTCCAGGTGCAAAGTTTTCTTCAACGCTACCAGCTTCTTCTCCAGAATCATCAACACAGTCAACGAGTACAGTATTTTCAAGAGACGGTACAAGCGCTCTCTCGGTTACCGCCTGAACTGACACAGAACATATTGTTGCCTTTATCTTTACTGCCCCCGGCTCTGTTGCGGTAATTGCGGCAGTATACTCGCCTCCATCTTTTACATAAAGTCCAGACCCCTCTTCTGGCTCAACAAGCTCGGCTCCACCTGTTTGATCCTCTAAAATTTGTATTTGAATTTTATCCGTTAGGTCCAAGGATGCAGAAATTATATCATCATAACAATCTCTTGGTATAATCCTAATTATTGCCTTTTCCCCAACTGTTACCACTGCAAGATCGCCAACGCCTGATGCATATTCCATTGCCCCAGTAATTTTGGGGAATCCCTGAAGATCTGTATCAAACTCTAATTCATCTACAACATCGTAATTTATAAGCCTCGCCAAATCCTGCTGCTCTGGATCAACATAATCGGTTAAAGGAGTCTCATCTATATCATTTAGAAGTTTAAATGACGTGTTTAATGGGTTTACCACGTACTTGCACACCCTATCAACCTTATCATCGAGGCACTCTCTTGTACTATTGTATAGTGATACAACATCATTAACAACGATTCTTTCTGGAAGAATTCCAAGGTTAATTTGCGCTCTTATTCTTGGAACAACACCTTCTGGTAGCCCGGTTGTGCTGCTCTCGCTGGACGACAGGAAGAAGTTTACAAAAGTCTCAACGCAATCTTTTGTCTCATCAACAATGTCGGCTAAATCATTTTGTCCGTCGTCTGTGAAAACATCCTGATCCAAAAGAAGTTCCTGAGGCTTAGAGCCGCATGCAGCCTCTATATCCTGGGCTACATGCCTCATATCTATAAAATAAAGATTTGGGAAGTCGAAAACCTTGATTGAGTCTATAGAATCCCCAAAATCATTTCTTTCTTTTTTGCTGCCATTTGCCCAGTCAAATATTCCGTAATCTGGGAAGGGAGGATCAGAAATAGGATCAATCAAAACCCCATTGACATCATTGCCGTCATCAAATTCATCTTTTACATATTGAGCGGTGTAAACGCCAAATTCATCATTGAAGTTTTTAGACTTAAATTCTTCGTCTCCATTAAAGTAGCCGCTACCTTCACCATCTGGCGCAAACTCTCCAGATAACCAGTTTGCATTTGCTTGCTCATAAACTAATATTTGTCCAAGCTTAACATCTGCCGTCTCTGATACAGTCTCTGGCCCCGAAGAACCAGTTAGGGATATTCCGCCGTCCTCTATATCTTTGCCTCTATCGCTTTTAGGCTTCAGGCTTTCAGCATTACGATAAACCTCTAAATCTTCTCTTGAAAATTTCTTTTTAGGAGCGCTTGGGAAATTTATCATTTTTGCGCTAATAGAAGTTATACAATCAACTCCATCTATATTCTCGACCCTAATTCCGCCCTGTCCTCCCTCGCCTTGCTCGACAAAGTAAACGTTAAAATCATCATCAACCATTGCAAGCATCGGGAAGTTAGGGAACGGCTTTGTTACTTCGACTTCATTAAAGACTGCCTGGCCATCCTCATCCGTTCCGGCCTCCGAAACAGCAACCGTTGCAACAAGCTCCTTTGGCTGGTAATATGTCGCTGACCCATCCGTGCCAGCCTCTTCCAGGTAGAATCCAGAGAAGCTTCCATCAACATAATCTGAAGAGCCATCGACTGGAGAGGTAAAACCTACTTGTCCGCTATTAACCACAAGAGAGTTTCCGTCTGGTATTACAAAGCCGGGAGGAGCATCCATTGTCTGCAGCAGATCTATGTTCTTTTTTCTAAAGAATGCTGCTAAGAACCAGTTAAACGCAAGCGGATTAGTCAACCCTTTTTCATTAAACTGGAACTCAACAAGCCTTGGATCAGGGCCGGTAAATAAGTTAAATTTCTTAGTTGATTTTGTGAAAGATATGCCAAATGCAGCCTCAAAGTGACTGGCCCGTTCTGCTATAAATCTTAATTTAGTATAGTCGATATTATCAAGATTACCATCGTCATCATCATCTCCAGAGAAGAAGCCGCCTGCTTCGATTTGTATTGGTTCCCCAGTTTTTGAATCAGTTAATCCAGTAAGATCCTTGCCCGCATAACCCGTGTTGTCCAGAACAACAATGCTTCCTGCATTTTCCCTAGTCTCCTTTAGAATATCTGAGCTGCCAAATCTTTCAGAGTCATCATCGTCCCCTGAGCTTGGAGTGTTGCCAAAATTAGAATCTGCTGGGTCAAGAGTTGAATAAGTCTGTGCAAGAGGAAGGAGGGCGTCGGGCTCTACCTTTCCGAATGGAGCAACCTTGCCCAGAATTATGCCGGCAATCATTGATGGGTCTATACAGGTCGGGTCGTCCTCATCTGCTCCAATCTGGCAGGGGAATGCAAAAACAAGTTCTAAAAGCTCTAAAAAGAGGCCCAAAATAGTTATTATCGGCCTAAGCACCTCAAGGTCAGCCTCAAGACTTATTAGATGCTCATTAAGAGTTTCTTCTAATGCAACAATTGCTGGATAATTCTTTTCCTCTATTGCTACGGCAAGTGCTGTTATGATTTCATTTATAGCATTACAAATGCTGAGTATCTTAACTATAACACAGAGCAGTAGCTCTAGCAAGTGCAATACCAGATCAATAAACATCGCCGGAACAGCAAGCTGAGGCAGCAGTAAGATTAAATCGTATAAGCACAAGAATAATCTTATTATAGCAAAGGCAAGTCTAATGGGATGAAGCAGGGCACATATTACATCTATTATGCACAGTATAACTTTAATGGGAATTAAAAGAACTTTAAAGTTTCTTAACTGTAATGAAAGCTCTGCAGTTAAGTGAAAAGATAAATCACAAAAACTATTTATAAATTCTTTTGGAACATTTGCTTCATCTAACTTTACCGACAGAAATCTCAATGGATTATCTACCAATCTTTCTTTTATTGCAGCAATATCTCCAGATTTAACTCTATCTCCTCCAGATATATATCTTTCATATACATCAGCTGTATCAATAGCAAGTGCATTATCAAAATCTGATAGACCTATATGATCCTCATTTGAATTTGTAAGAGCTATCTCAAGACATGGATCGCCACCAGAAAGAATATATTGATTTTTTGATTCTATTATAACCTCAAGCACCTTTATGATGCCTATTTCTTCTTTTATAATAAAATCAGTTCTTATATTATTTATCTCTAATTTTGTTCTTTTGCTGGTACCAACTGTAGTTAATAGCAGTACACTTTGCTGATCGTTAAGCTTTATATCTCCAAAATTATTTGGTAAATAATCTTCATCATTAAAATTTATTCTTAAAATTTCTGGAGAATTAAATTTAATCGCTGCAACTTGATCAAATTTAGTTTTGATATTTAGCCTTACTTCTTCTGGGTTAGACAGATCAAGCTTAGAACTAAATATAGTAGTATTAGCATCTATAAGCGTGTCAGGTATCTTTATGCCATAAAAATCGCTTGCTCTTTCTGATGGAGATAGGGCATCCTCAACATCATTAAGAAGATCATTGACAGCCATTATTGAACTTGAAAGAAAGTCGGGCGGTAAATTATTATTTAAGAAATTTATAGCATCGTTAAATGCATTCACCGCGCTATTTGCAGCATCTAAGGCTCCTTCTAAAGCGGCGTTAGCCTTATCGGCAGCATCCTGGGCGGCTTGAATAGCAGCGTCATCGCCAGAAGCCTTCGCCGCGTCTAGAGCCTGCTGCTTAGCATCGGCTTCAGCCTGAGCCGTCTCTGCCTCGCTGAGGGCGCTTTCGGCTGCTTCATCGGCCTCACTATACTTATCTATCCTTTCTTGAGTTTCCGCGATATCCTGATTTATCTCCTCTTCGCTCCTCCCTGCTTCGTCAGAAGGCTCAAGCTCTTCTTTATATGACTCTACCTGACCCTTGGCTTCTTCGAGCGCATCACTAGTCTTCTCCTTTGCCCTATCATAAGCTTCGGTTAAAGCATCGAGCCCCTCTGGCACGCTAACGGTTCCGAACGTATTTATATATACAATTTCTCCGTTTTTATCATCTTTATCACTTGTATCAGTGTCAGTTAAAAGTAGTTTTAAAGTTAGGTTTACATCTGGAGTTATTTTTATTGGATTTCTAAAGAATGCATAAGTAGAGTCCCCCTCAAGAGAGTAATTGTCATTACAACTGCCCTCTTCTAGCGCTTTGTCTTTATTGAGGCTCGGGTAGTAGGGTATTGGATGAAGCCCAGTATTATTAACATCCGGGAATATGTTGGCCGACTCATAACACATTCTATCGCCAGAAGCATTCTTTGTAAGAATATACTTAGCGTCAGCAGTATTAACAAACGATTGACCTTCAGCCTCCTTAAATACTTCGCAATTTTTATCTTTGGAATCTTCGGGGCATAAAAATGATACAGTTGATACATTATATACTGTTGAATCATAGCTAACATTGAATCTTTTATCTCTTTTTTTGATAACAATGTTTGTCCAGCCTACACTGTTTATCTTTTTTATTCCCTTAAGATTTACAAGAAGAAGGTTGTCGGCGGCAGACAGCGAGACTATTTTCCCGGCTCTTTTGCTTTTGCTTATTTTTGTAGAGCCTATATATGTTGTGTATTTTTTGCCTTTTCTTTTTTCATTATTGGGTCCCGCAAATATTATAGATAATCTATCTAAACTATCTTCTGCAACTATTGGGCCAACTACATCATCGCTTGCTATATCATCGCTATCCGCAATACCCCTTAGAGAATCCAGATAATCCTTTATTTTTTTGGATGATGATGCGAACGCTCTTTGTTCGCCAGGAATCTGCGCCACCATTCCAAGCACATGCGGCGGCGTTATGAATGCCGGCTTTATATTTTCTGTTTCAGATGGCGGGCTTCCTATCCGTATGGCGGCATATGAGTTATCGGAGTCACTCAGAGTAATTACTCCTGCCGGCTTATTTGAAAGCTTTTCATTTGTAAGAACTATATATGCTGGGGACCAAATGCCACCGCCGACCATTTTGTTGAGCCTGCTTATGTTTAGCCCTCCTGCAGGGCCGGGGAATTTTAGCAGAGCTTTTTTATTTGACAGCCTTGAAAAATATGTACTTCCAAACTCGAACTCTATGTTGGTAGGAATATAGCACGGCACATCCACGGCGCCGTCTTTTTTTAGACTAGCCTCATATATTCTGCCCTGCTCATCGTCTTCTTCTTTTAAAAATCCAATATCTTCAGATAAAATTTTCTTATTGACTCCATCATTTCCATCTTTAATAAATGCAAAATAACCATATATTTCTGCTCCACTTTTAAATATCTTTTTATTATATCTTAAAGTTATCTCGGCATTAGATCCATCAAGTAGAATTGGAATAGAATCTATTGTCTTTCCAAATCCCCGGGCAGAAAGTCCATCTGGGTCTTCGAATTTTACCTTTTTCTCGGGGGCACCAGGCAGCAGCTCAACGCTATCAACATTTACGCCAGCTATATAGAATGGCAGTCTTTCCCCAGAATCATTAATCTGAATCCAGTAGGTTCCTGAATTTGTTCCAAATACACCCTCTACATTTAGTCCCCCAAAAGATAAGACGAATCCGGACCCAGTTTCTGTTATTTCATAACCAGTTAAATCTACAGCTAAATTTTCATCTACCTCGTCAGTATAAAGCTTAATAGATTTTACATCAACGGTTTTTTCCAATTCAAAGGTAAGATCTGGGGCTAACACGCCGGGCTTTATTATTACTGCATCTTCAAAAAAGCCACTAGGTGTTGCTGATAAAGATGAGGGCTCATGCTTTTGTAGCTTAATATTTGGCCCAGAAGCCCTGGTTACTTGGCCTAACTCATCTACTGAATATAATGCAAATTCAACATCTTCATTATTATTAAAATTAGATAAGCTAAGAAAGTCATCTTTTGAAGACCCAAAAGTTATTTTTACAGTTTCGCTCCCCTCTGGCCCTTCGGGGTTTGATACAGCGCCACCTTTAATCCAGAATTTTGGGATTTGATCTTCTCGGGATATATTTGGAACAAGAGACATAAAGAAGTCTTTTGAAGCATATACTGTCTCGCTAAGATACTTATTATCATTTCTTTTATATGATTCTTCCTCGTCTCTTCTTCCAAGATAAATATCTGTTCTATTTGCGTATCCGCAATACTGTGAGCTTGAAATTCCAAGGACTGCATCAAGACCCAATAGTGGTATTCCGGCATTTTTTATGTCTACAGATATAGCAGGCTCTCCGGGCACTCCGGTGTTCCAGTAAAATAAGGTACTTCCAAGGCTTACGTTTCCATCTCCAAATATTTCAGAATAACTTAATCTGTCTTGAGCTACTTTTGCTACTCCTACAAACTCTTCTGTAGATAAATTAAAGAATGGTTTTAGAGCAGATTCATTAGAAAAATAAGGCACAGTAAGATTTGGCGCCGTAAAAAACTCTACTCCATCAGATACGGTCTTCACATTTTTTACGCCAATAATTTTCGCTTCTACCGAATTATTTATTGGGGACAAAAAGTAGCTTGCATTTTCAGAAAGCCCAAGCGCCTCGACCTCGACCTCTATGCTTCCGCCATTCTTCTGGGGCGGAAATTCATATTCATTTTCAACAACACTTATATCTGCAGGCGCTAAGTAATCAAAGCAAATTGCATCATACCCTGATCTTATATTCATTTCAAATATAAAATTTATTGCTTCCTCGGGGTCTTCCTCTCCTAGGTTATATGGATTATCTGAAGATCCAGCAGCGTTTCTGCCGCTCAAATCTGGCGTCTTTAAATACAGGGCATCTTTGTAAATTGTATAATAGCCAGCTGTAATTTGGTTATCTTCTCCAAATATTTTATCTTCATCTATTCTAAGGATTGGAAATATATTTAATATTGCTTTGGCTATAGCCTCATCATCACCATCACTTGTCGCATTCTTATTTTCTGCTGAATCCTGAAGATTATTTACAGAAACAGCAGCATTAAAAAAAGTATCTCCAGATATTGTTATATTATCAGCAATTCCGCCAACATCAAATTTATTTGTTAATATCTTGTATATCTCATCAATTGTTTCAAACGGAATAAATTTAAACGAGCCGACGAGAGAAGTACCTGATAGCCTGGAGCCATTGGCTGCTGCTCTTTCTATTTCCGCATTAACCTGTAAAGTGGTCTTTATTTCAGACGAAGTAAGGGAGGACAAATTTATTGTTGGAATCTGAAGCGCTTGAAGATTTTTTGGAAAATGATTTGTTTTCTCCAAAAAATTATTTATCTTAATATATATCTCTGCAAGATCAGAATAACTTTTTATTTCTGGCCCTTGTTTGTATATTTTATTTTCCATAAAAGCTGCTAAGCTGTTTAAGCCAGTTAGCTTATTATTAATCCTATTAACAATTTTTTTATACTTATCTTCTTGGACCTTTAAGGAAATGCTATCATTTAAAGAAATTTTAACTACAGAGCCGCCTATTAATGGCACGGTTTCTGTTTTTTCGTTATCTTTTCCATCATAATCTTTCTTTGGAAATAAAACTTTTATACCAGAATTTGGGAAAATAGACTTGCCGCTTTCTTCGTCATCGCAATTGACTTTTACGGAGGTATATTCTTCTCTGGTATTAATTTCTCCAATAACAGCTTTTAGTATGCTACTCATAAAGGATGTCCACTTTAACTAATGATAATTATACTTAAAAATATATAAATAATATATATTAAGCTTATTCGTTTGCACTATCGACAATACAGCCTACCTGATCCGCCACACCCTCTAGATTTGCGTCTGGAGTGTCAGCAGAAACAGGATCCTTGTTTAGCTTTCGCTCGGGCCTTGCGCCCTCTCTGACAACTACGCTCGTCCCACTCAAGATTACCTTTGACCCACTTTCTATCATTAAATTTCCATCATTTCTTATAACCATGGGGGTAGCTCTCCTCATCCCGGCTATAACGATTCCAGCCTCACTAATAGAGATTAAATAATCTGAGTCGTCATCATCACCTGGCTCGCCAACAAATCCTTTATTCGCCACATTGACTCTAAGATCAAAGCTTCCTTGGTTAAACTCATTGCCGTTATTTCCGCCGATATTCACCAACACGGAGCCGTCCGTTTGCATGACAATTGACCTATCATTTTTATCTTTGCCAAACCATGCCACCATTCCGCCAGCAGTATCTAGCAGTATTGATTTTTGATCAAAGTTATCTTTTCCGACTGAAAGCTCAAGCGATCCTTCCAGATTGATATTTGCACTTTTCCCACCAGGATTTCTTCTTTTGTTACCTGATTCGTCTGTATTAACGGCAGATATTCCTGAGTCACCCTCTATAAGCCTAAAGCTATTAGCAAACTTTGGCGCCTCAGATGACAGCCCACGACCTGCAACGACTGTACTGCCCCCAGTTTCGATGGCAGGCTGCCCTGGGAATACAGTTACTGTTGACATATACTTTGGATATACAAACTTGCCAGTTTCGCTCTCTGGTAGTATCTCAAATGATTTGCCAATAGCAGTCCCAGCTATGAGTCCAGTACACTCAGAGCTTGTCAGTGGGATATTTATTCTTCTAACCTTATTGGCTATAAGCATCTCTGCCGCCGCATACATGTTGTGATGCTTTGTTGGATTCACCCTTATACTATCAGATTCTCCGGATGTATTTGCAAATCCCTTAAAATATTTATTTTCATTTGAAAATCTAATGCCAGTGTATCTCTCCGGAACTTCCTCGCCCTGGAAATCTTGATCATTTTCATAGTCTTCTATGTCAAGTGCAGATGGAAGATAAATATCGCCAGAACTCCTTAGGGTTATGGGAATTTTTTCGGTTTTTCTAGAAAAAGAGTATTCTGTGTTAATTTTCCCAGATGTTTCATTGTAAAACTCTGCATATGCTGGATAGAATACATTTCCGGTATTCGATGAGGTTGGGATGTTGGCTTTTAATACCCCCTCTTTATCTATAGATACTATAAAGTTATCCCTATTGTTTGCCACTCCTGTCGATAAGCTATTTGTAGATAATTGAAAATGATATCCAATGCCACGCTTTGATCTAAGCCTTGCTTTTTCATATATTTTTGCAGGTGATTCATCAGTAATCGGAAGGCCTGTAGCACCGCCAATAACTATTGAGCCATAATTGGGGTCCAGTATTTCGCCCCTTGAGTTAACTACATTTCCAATTATTATCTCTACAATTTGGTGAGCACCCATATGTAGAGGCGCTTCAAAAGATAGAGACTTTAAAGACTTGTCTGAACTAAAGCCGTTCAGATTTGAGTCATCTCTCGCTGCAGCTTCATTATCCCAGCCATTAAAGTAGTCTGTTTCAGTAAACTCATTTATAACCATCCTATATTCTGATAAACCAGGATTTCTAAAGCCACCAAGTATTGCTGATGGAAGTGCCTCCTTGCCAGGAAATAGGCCCCTCCTTTTGCCTCCATCTATATCTTCTATTTTAATATAGCTATTTGAAGAAATAGCATTTATTTGCTCTGGATCTCCATCTACATATCTGTATATGCTTCTTGAGCTTATTCTGGCTGCATCATTTGCTATCTTTAAAGAATTACTAACAAGGGTCGCTGCCGAATTAGTTATAGAGTTATTCCTTACATTCAGTCCAAAGCCTGATATCGTACCTATGGATATTCCGCTGCCACGCTCGCCTCTGCCAACCAGATCAAGCTTGCCACCAAGCCCCCTTAACCTTACCTCTCCAGGCTCCATCCCTCTTATTGGGTATTCTGGTGTGCCGGCTTTTAGATAGGGGCTTTCGCTTCTAACTATATTTTCACTATCTGATACTCTGGTTGTTTTTGGAATTACCCTTATACCTTGGGTTATTCCCTTTCCTCCCGGATAAACCCTTGTGCAAATTACGGTGTCACCTATTTCGGGATGCTGAAAAATGCCAGTGCCAGAGATGCCTCCGTAATATATCGGGGGAATAACATCAGGATCTGTTAGCTCAGCCATATCCGGTGTAGTGATATAAATGTCACCAGTTCTTCTGTCCACGTCAACAACGGTGGCTTCAAATACCTGAAAGTTTCTTAGTTTTCCTTGTACGGCCTCAGATGACATAAATATTTACCTTATAACTAAAGAGTCTTTGAAAGCAAGCTGCTTGGTATCCGTATAATACCAATCTCAATAACATTTGATTTGAAAGAAGAGTTTTTATTAATTCCAGCGACTTCATCACGAAGATCGCCCCAACTTGCCTGACTCGGGCCGCCCCTTGGGAATATTCCATTTACTACGCCTGATGACAGAGATTCAAACTGCCCCGCATCAATTTGCATTGCCAATGCAAGATCTCGATTCAAACACCTTATCTGGCCTTGCTCAAAGTTTTTCTTGCCGTCATCACCAAATTCTTTCTTAAAGTAAGATACTTGTTCTATAATCTTTGATGGAGAAATTGGAACAACGGGCAGGTTATTAGGCAGCCTCATTTGAGTTAGCGTTTTTGTTGTTCCAACAGACCCGCCCCCGGCAGCCGATGAAAAGGTTGTTGTTAGTGATCCAAAAGCATTGACCAGATCATCCCCAAGGCTTAGCTGGTTCGATTGAGCAAGCTGGCTTGGATTTTCAAAAAGATATCTTACAATTGCCATTTTCTCAAGAGTATCGGTTATATCTTCATTGCTATCCTTAACAAAGCCTCTTATGAGCAGGTAGCTGCTGCCAGCAACCCTGGAGGTTACGTCTATCATCATATTTGTAAATCTTACATTATTATCCGAATAAGCAAGCAATTCTGCAGGCCCAGCCTCTCCGGTTGGGAAAACCAATGAGCAATCCGGCCTTAACGGAGTGTAGTTATCGTCAGTCCTATCAGTTCTATAAACAATAGCCGGGTCCTCAATAACGTTAGATACCAACTGTTGCCCAATTACATCTAGTGGGCTTGGAATATAGTTGCCGGCAGGGTGGCCATATTCCAAATTTAATGTCGTGTTAAAGCTACTGCCGTAATCAAATGTGTGATTTACTGAGGTAACATAATATAGAAGCCCCTTGGACGGTATATATACGGTGTCTCCAGGCTGATAAAACTCATTGCCAATAATGTTTACACTAGCAGAATTAACTTTTAACTTTTGCATTGCAAGCTCTAAATATGCATATGGTCTTCCCTGGCCCTCCGGATCCGATACAAATGGTAAATCAATCTGGGCATCCTTATATCCATATTGCTTCCATAAATCAAAATCTGTTGCTCCTGCCCAAAAGTAAAGGCCATCAAATTGGCTTCTCAGACCCTCGCCTATGAGCGGCGCATTACCTAATACGTCAACCCTTGTAAACTCTGGAGGTTTTTCAGAAAAGCTCGCAGTCTTTATATATTCATCCTTTAGTATAAATCTTTTGCCAGAACCATAGCCTAAAAGATTTCTTGTATCATCTTCAATCAAATGATCATAAACTGTTCCTTCTGCAATTTTGCCAGTTATTATATCAGATGCTGCGCTAAGTCCATTTGCACTTTTTTCTAGAAAATCAAATGTTTCATTTAAAGCGGCAGAAGAACCATTGTATGTTCCTTCAAAATCTGCATTCTCTCCGGTCAATAGAAATTCGTTTATTTCTTCAAGCTCTCTTTGTTTTAGCAAGTTTGCCTGAAGCATAGAAACATAGCTATCTCTATTTGATATAGCTTTTTCTAAAGTTTTTGTTACATCAACAGCGTTATTGAGGGCGGCATCGACTTTCTTTTTTTCACTAACAAGGTAAATTAGATCATCATTTGTAAACTCTTTTTTACTAGATGGAAGAAGCCCATTTGCCGGATCTCTCCCAAACTGCTTTCTAAAAGAATTTCTTATAGCATTTAAATCAGCAGCAGTATACTTTGCGGCACTTTCTTTTCTTTTCCTTTTTCTATTTGTATTTGAAGATATAACATTTTCTAGATCATTTAATAAAGAGCCTCTTTCCTGTGTAATTATATCAAATGTTCCGAGAAGCGTTTCGGTATTGCCAAATAGAACATCTCCCTTATCCTGAAAAGAGGCGCCCAGTGACAGAAAATTGTCTCTTTCTTCTGTTAAATCTCTATTTGTTTTAAACTCAAAATTTGTTTGCCTTAGGCCAAGCGAGACAATGTCTCCTCCTCTTCCGCCGGACTCAACTGGCTCATTATCACTCTCTCCCTTATCTTTCTTGTGTGATATTCCAAAAAATGCTAGAGAGTCTGTTCCAAAGGCCTTAACGTTCGGCAAAAGGGTGCTATCAGGATATCTGCCCAGCATCAAGCATGCTAATGCAATTTTTATATTTTCATTATGTATATTGAGGTAAAGCGTTTCTATCCTTGTGCTAAATAAATTCGTAATAAAGCTTGGTATAATTTCTGTATTTTCAGAATTTTGTTTCTTTATTGTTTCTTTTAATATTGTTAGCGGAACTCGATTCCAAAGAGGCGGCCTAAACTCAAGATGGCCCTGAGAATTGGCGAAAAATTCTAGATTTAGATATTTGGTAACCTCGCTACACATCTGATAAACAGTTGAATACTTTCCTTCAAATAGTCGCCATCCGCTCTTATTTAAACCTAATATAAAGGGCCTTATATCTGCCGTATCATACTGGTCAGAGACTATAAATAAATTTCTATCCCTATTAAGTCTAACATCCTCTATTCTTCTTTGGGCGCCGGTCAGCATCATTGCGCGAGTAATATCGTTATTTTCTTCCTCAGTATCAGCAATAGGCAGATTTACTGATCCGCCAAGGCTTATCTCTATTCCAACCCTGTCTTGAGATGTAAGTGCATTATCAAAACCAACAGCCTTATTTATCTGGTCAGCTATCGCCCTATCAATTGTTTGAATTTCATCTTCTAGGCTTTTTATTATTGGAGTTGAGGTGTTATTTGTATCATTTAAGTCATTTATTCTTTTTTTAATTTGCTGCTTTCTTTTTTGCAGACTTTTTACATTATTATTTAATATTTCCCTATTTCCAACATTATTCAGCATCTGCTGTGTTGAAGCAGAACTCATTGTAAGCATTCTGTATGGATGAAAGTTTCCATAATATACATTTTGCTTTCTGATAGAATCAAGTACACCAGTTATGGGATCGCGCTGATCTAGGCCGCCAGACTTATCTTTTATATTATGGGCAGTGTAAGCCTGCTCGATAAACGTTTCTATATTATATGGCTGGCCAACAATAAGTACGCTAAGCACATTTGGTATATCCAGGTTGTTTAGAACGCCGTTTGTTACGGTTGGCTGATAAAGCTGGCCCCACTGGCTAGCGGGGTTGCCGCTATCTGTTTCATTTGCTGAGGCAAACCCTGCTGTAGCGGTAACTATTCCGGTTTTCCATCTATAAACAAATCCGCTAGGATGCTGCATAACCTTTTTGCCATCTAAGGATCCTAGGCCGTTATATTGTCCTTGTATCAGATTTCCTTCGCTTGCATTTTGCCCAGCTAACAGTCCCGAGTCATAATTTAATAAACCAGATTGTAGCAAAGCCTTATTTTCATACAAAAGATCTCTGCTCGAACTAATTATTTTGCCCTGCTCATCTTTTTCAAACTCGAATGGCGTAAGTGGGTCTTCCAATACATTTTTTGGATTACTCAGGGATGGCTCGCTCTGATACCTACTCCAGTTCAGCCAAGACATATTATCAGAAACGTTTACTCCTAATTTCCAAAAACCACCGCCATATGACTCCATTGTATCAGTCACTAGGCCGGCAAAAACATGAATCATACCAAATGAATTATCTTGCAGTTTTCTTAATTCCTTGTATTTTGGATAACTTATTGCGCCACTAGTATAAAGTTGGTGCTCTGCCTTTAATATAACCTCATCTATTTCCATGTATTCTTCATCAAATGGTGACTCTGAAGTTTCTTCAGAATATGTGGAATCAGCAGAAGAAAAATCTGTAAAAGTTCTATTACCTCTTATGTAAAAATGAACTATATCAGATGCATTTATAAATGGCTTACCCAAATAAAATGTTCTTAGCCTGTCTCTTACATAATTTGTGTCTATTGCAGTATCGAAGAAACTTTCATTAGAAAGCTCAAATGCAGCTGATAATATCGATGCGCCATCCACATAGGCCGTTTGGCCTGCTAGAGACTCCGAGGATATGCCGCCATTCATTAGCTCCGAAAAAAGCCCCAGAGAACCCTTAAGAGCCTCCTCTATAGCAATTTCAATATCTTCTTCTAGGACCGTTCCTATTCTATATGGATAGGCGATATCTATATTGGCAGATGAAGGAGACGAATCTTTCGATACAGATGTTCTAAAGCCTGTAAATGTAGTAAGCTCTATAACTCCTGTTCCAGGTCCGAGTGTATAGTTCTCTGGGCTTTCTGGATCAACAATCCACGTTGTTAGCCCTGAGTCTTCAGAGAAGGCATTTCTTTTTAATATAGCTAAAATATCATCATTAACAGCAGCAGTATTTTCCACAGAACTAGATGCAGAAAGTATATTTTTGAGGTCATCCCACAGATCTCCAGCCTCTTTTTGCAAATCAGTTTTTAGTTGCTCATTAGAATTTATAACTGCTGCAGATTCATTTATAAAAGAAGAAAGTAATGACATACTATATGAGTTGTTTTTCTGGAAAAAATTATCAAATTTAGTCAAACTCTCATAGGCTCTAATCTGCTGAACTTTATAAGCGAAAAGGGCTTTGGTTGCCCTGAGAAGCATCTTCTCCGTTTTATCCATAAGCTTGATTTCGCTTGAACCCCTTAGTGTTGAGAAGGCTTTCTTTTTAATAAGTATGGTTGCCTCAGGAGACATAGAAATATGATTTCTTGTATCCGGAGTTACAGATACAGAATAATCCTGATTGAATAAAACTGAAGCGCCAGTCCCCACTATTGGATGTGAATTTAAATCAAAATAAGCAGGACTAACACCATTTATTATATTAGACTTGGCTTGCTGCCATGTTTGATATATTCTATTTGATAATTCATAAGACATTAATTATTATACTCTTATACTAAACTTAAATTTTACCCTGACCTGGCCTATTTTGCAAAAATGATACCTCATCATTTATTTCTACGGTAAAGTCTTGTTCCCTTGCAACTTCGGGAGTAACACTCGATTCATCATACCCACCTATCGGGAAGGTAAGATTATCCCCTCCAGTTAATGGGTCACCCTTTGCCTCGGTTGTGCTTTTGCTCATTTGAGCTATCCCGCCTAAATCCACTGCCTCTCTATGCCATGGCATAAAGTTTCTACGCTGCCCAGTTCTTCTTGTTACAACAAAGTTCGTGCTATAAGTAAAGTGACCAGGCTCCGATGCGTTTTCTGTAACACTAAATCTTGTAAAGTACCCCCTGAAAAACTCTCCTTGAAAATACATATCAATATTTGTTGCTAATGCCGCAAGGGTTGGAGAAGATCTAAAGGCAGTCCTCTCTAGCTCAGAATCTCCCTCATAAGCATTTTTTATTATATCTATAGCGTTGGTTAGGCCATCAACAGTTTGGCTATAGGCGCCAAGAGTTAAAATGTCCAATGTTGTAGTTCCAAAGCTTCTTTCCTCAGCATTTGCTATCCCCAAGCTTTGAAACTCTGCAGCTTGTTCTGCAAGCTTATTTCTACGGTCATCTAGCAGCTTTCTATACTGAACTTGTTCATGTCTATAAATTGATCTTAAAACATTTATACCTTGTATTCCAGATGATCCAGTGGTACCTGAAATGTCTATTTTAGTAAGATCCTCTCCCCAGTACTGGGTTACGAACCCGCCCTTAGTCTGGTCAGATTTTATAAGCTTATTTTCATTTATTACAAATGTCTGAGGATTTATATAAAGTCTTGTCTTATACCAGCCAACACCCTCATCGCTAAGTGTGCTGGGGCTTTGATCGCTGACAAATGCCTCCATATCATTTGGCAAAAAGAAAATTATAGTTTCTCTTCCTATTCCTTCCATTTATCCTCCTTAAGAACCTGCTACCTGTTTCGCAACATCTGCATATGCCATAATCATTTTTGCCAGCTCTGGGTCACTGAAATCAATGGTAACATTTACATTTTGCTGGCCACTTTCTGCGAGAGCCTGAGTGAGAGCCTCCACTATTGCTTCTTTATAATCTTCTGGATTTAAACCACCTGATATTTCGCCCACTTCTCTTCTAAATGCATCCATGGTCCCCTTCTCTAGCTTATCTGCTGTAGCACTCTGAATTGCAGAAGCCGGGTCTACAGCATTAATAATTTTCTGTGCTCCAGCGCCCCCTCCAGCTGTTTTTATTACGCTGTCTATCATATCATTTAGATTATCTTGTTGCTCTTTAAACTGCCTTCTTCCCTCCTCTCCTATTCCTCTAATTTGGGGCACAACCAGAGCATCCCCCAGCTGTTTACCAGCGCTGTGCATCTTTTCTAGACTTGGCCTTGCAATAACCGCTAAAAGCAAACTTTGAGATTGAAGCTCCCTGTTCATTTGCTCATATACATCTAGTGTTTTATCTCTTCCCTCTGCCTCATTTTGTAGCTGCTTTTCCAGCTCCTCTTTTCTTTCTGTATTTCCAGACCTAGTTGCATCATCAATTTCTGATAAAAGCTCAAGTGTTCTTGTCGCAGAAGACTGATCTCTTATCCCGAATTGATTCATAAGCAACTGCTGCTGAGTATAAAACTGAGTCTGCAACTCTGGGCTTTCTGCAGCCTCAGATACAGTAACTATACTCCCTCCAGTAAATGACTCAAGAGTATCTCTCATGGCTCCAACAAGCTGTGACCCAATTGCAGCTTGATCACCAGATTTTTCAGCGTTTAAAAACTCTGCCTGAAGACCAATAGACGCCCCAAGAACTCCACCTCCGGCGCCAAAATCTAATCCGCCCCTTTGAAACATAACATACGCATTACCATAATTTTCGGTAAGACCACCTAGTGCTCCAGATAAGCTTTGTGTAAGATCTTTCGCCTCATCTAAGCCTAGCCCCATATCTTTTACAACTCGACCAAATCCTTCCAATATTGGTGCGCCGAAGTCTGCAGATACTCCAAGCTTTGAGAATCCAGAAACTGCCCGATTCAATGTGGTTGCAACATCATCTATTTGCATACCAACTTCTTTTGCAACACCAACATAAGTTCCAAATATACCAGTTACCTCTTCTACGGCCACACCCTGGCTATTAACAATTGTATTTAAAAGCCCCATTGATTCACTGGCTTGCATGCCGGCCGATTCCCCAAAAGCATAAGCTGCAGTTAGCAAGTTTGTTGAGCCAATAGATGTGGTTATTGTTTTATTTAATGTTTCTTGACTTAAGTTATAGCGTCCGGCTGCCGCATAAGCTTTGGAAAGCTCAGCTTGATGTATTTGTAATTCTCTTCCAAATCCGCTTGCAGGTATAAGTTTTAACGAATCGGCAAATTCTTTTGATGCCTCTATTGAGTCGCCAAATCTTTTACCGACATTAAACATTTCTTTATCAAATTTTCTTAATTCTTCGCTAGGCTTATCAAATATTTCAGACATCCCCTCGAATGCAGCTTTGGCGCCATCAGGAAGCTTACTCATAATATCCATTGCGTCACCTAACGGATCAAGAAGACCTCCAAGATCTACATCGGTGGCTCCAGATATAAAGTTATTTAAAAGACCGGCGGCACCTGTCAGAGGGCTCGTTAAAGCGTTGACTGAGTTGGTAAGATCATCGAAAGCATTCACCATGCCTCCAACTGATTCCGATGAGCTATAACCTAGTGAATTAAGCTTATTAACGGCGTCGGCAACTCCGCTAACAGTCCCTTTGAGCTTACTAAGGGAATCCTCGGCTTTTTCGGCATTTGTCGTTATATCATCTGACGCCATTAGTCATCCCCAAATAAATCTCTTATAGATGAAAGGTCCTTTGGAAGCCTTCTCGTTCTAGGATTAGAATTCATATTATTACTTTCTAAATTAGTATTTTTATACTTGTCTCTAATAGCCTGAACTATACTATCTTCCTTGAAGGCTCCAGAAACTACTTGTTCTTCGAATTCTTCATCTGATGCAAACCCATGATCTTCGGGCTTCTCTCTAGATTGCTTAACCTTTTGGACAGCTTCTGCATTCCAGTATGAGGCAAGATATTCTATTAAATCTATCGTTAGATCATTAGAATCCTGCTCATCTTTAGCTACCATATTGGCATACCAAAGCCACTGAGATTCTGTTATTGTTTCAAAAACAGGATCATCAACTGTGCATCCCCAAATTTTGCACAATTTCCAGCGGAGCCTTTGGTATGGCTCCGCTGCTATTTTTTTACAGCTTCAAAGCCTACCTTTTCTGAGGCTCTTTTCGTTAACTCTTCATATTCTGAGAATATTTTATCAACTAATAGAGCCTGCATATTTAGTATGAATGATACGTTTTTCTCATAAACGTCATCCCCTTCATGTTCTGCTGATAAATCAGAGAGTGGAACGGAGTTTATCTTTTTGATGCAATAGGCAAGAGCTATAGATTTTGAGTTAAGAACTCTTTCCATATCCTCTTGCTTCATAAGATGTCTCATTACATCCGATTGCTCATTTACAGATAAAGTGGCTATTTCAAACTCAAATCCATTTATTTTGAAAGTATGAACAAGTCTGCCTAATAATATAAGATTTTTTAAATCAGCTATATAGTTTTCATTATTTTCAGTAGATTCTTCTTTTGTGCTACCGGTATCTTCTAATAAACTTTTCATTTCTTCCATTCTATTATTTTCAGATAAACTTGCTTTAACTTTTGGCATTTCTTCTCCATTTTAAGTTATTATACCGCATAAAGAAAAAGCATCATACAAATGTATGATGCTTTAATTAATTATTTATACTAAATTTAGCTGCCATATGCAGCAGAAATTAGTCCAGCAAAATCAAGCGGGCCGCGCCTAGTTCCTGTGTCAGCAGATTGCTCAACAGAGTCAACTTGTCTGCCAGGAATCTCTCTGCCACCGTTAACACCCTGGCTATCAGCAACAGGTCCGCCAGCTCTAGTGGTTGAAATAAATTCCGGCATGACTGTTGCATTCTCCTGAATGGTATAGTCTGAAACCTGATAGTTTTTTCCTAGCTGAGAAAAGAAACAATTATGGTAAGTTGTTACAACTGCGTTATCACCATCTCCGGTAAATTTATCTATAACAACTATATCAAAAGGAATTCTTTGTGCGTGAATATTTCTAAATCCTCTAGAGAAGGCCTCTGGCAGCGATAAGCCATCAAAAACAATTCTGTTAATAGTAAGGGTTACCTTGGCTGGCGACTGTGGAACATTCTCAATTATACCATCCGTGCCAACTTCTGAAATCTGTTTTATTGCGCGTGACTGTGACTCTTGGAATGTTTGTATGGCGCCTACTGGCTCACCCTCTACATAGACAACAATCTGGGTAGAAAGAGCCGTTCTGGTCTTACTTCCATTATCTGGATTGTCAAAAATAGTTCCTGTATTTGGATACTCAGCCATTATATTCTCCTATATTATATAATTCCAACTTCTATATCGATAAATATGTAATTAATCGGATAAGCTGGAGTAAATCTTAAGAAGACATTAATTTGCCTTGGATCAACCTTATCCTGCTCAACCTTAATATTGTCAAAGAAAGTTACTAATCCTTGACCAACTAATCCTGACATAATAGACTTTGTTCTATTAGAGATAAGCAAGTTTGTATCGGGATTCTGAACCCCTCCAATAAATCCTGCGAGAGAGTTTCTTAAAGTTTTCTTAACGAAGTCTCTAATAAAGATTATTGAAATCTCCTCATCCTCAACGAAACCGGATTGACTTGTTGTTCTTCCGGCAAGAACCCTTGCTCCGCCAGAAACTGGCTGTAGGAGAGTCGCTCCGACCGCACCGATCTGGTTCTGGGTTATTGGCCTGTAAACCTTGTCTCTAGTTAGGGAGAACCCAGATAAAGTCTTGTTAGTCAAAGGTATTGCTACGTTTTGTCTGGCCGATAGATATCCGGCGGCTGCAGCGGCTGCAAAGAAGCCGTGCAAAGCAACATTTGTTCCATTAATACTTCTAACAATCTCATCTGGATAGAAGTAGACGCACCTGTTGCTAGTGTAGTTATCGCTCAATTTAAAGTTGACAAGGTCCTCGGTATTGCCGGCCAGAACTTCCTCTGGATCATCTCCCTGGATGCCTTCAATCACCCCAATATCTTCAACGGCAACTTCTTCGGTACCGATAATTGCAGCGGGCGTAACCCCCATTTGAGCGCCAATAAATGCTACTCTTTCTTTCCTATTTATAATTGAACTCATATTCTCGCAGTGGTTAACAGTTGCTCTAAAGATAGAGGACATAGCCTGGCTTGGCAACGGAACAACGATCTGCGCTTCGGCAGCCTCCAAAGCCTCTAGTGCCTCAAACCAGTTTGTATCAAAGAAGTCTGCGTCATTTTCATCAACATAAGAAATTCTAAGTCCATCGCCCTCCCTAATTACTCCGCTTGAAACAAGATCTTTGTGAAGGAGCAGGGAGGCATCATCAGCATTAGAATTAGCAGGATCTTTTATGAAGAATTGCACGTCAGTGTATGTGCTCTGAAGGTTTAGTGGATCGCCATTTTCAGCAGATACATAAACAAGCGAATCATCTTGAACTGAGTCTATGAGAAGCTCGACTGATGGTGTTCCGAGAACAACACCGAAAAGCTGCTCAGATATCTCTTCAACAGAGGTGTATACTGTTCCGGAGGAGTCCTCCATGCTAGTTATAACAATTACGTTTCCAGCATTTGCTCCATCAAAGTCTATCTCAGGAGTAGAGAAGAATTCCTGGCCAGCAGTTGCGTCTAGTGTTCCGTCTACACCATTAGCAACAATATCTAGCTCAGAGTTAACAATAGTATATGAGAAGGCGTTATCAGAGCTTCCAATCCACTGTCCCTGCTGAATATCTGTCTCTAGCTGAGAGTTATAGAATCCAACTTTATTTGGGAAAACCTGAGTCTCTTTGCCATCTCTTATAACAAATATATTTACTCTTGAATCGGCATCAGGCCTACCATTCCTAAGCCCCTCAATCGGCCTTGGGATAACAAACCTAAGGTCATCAACGCCACATGCATCAGCAGAGCTTGTTCCTGAATCATAGCAGGAGGAGAAGCCTCCATTTCCAAGAGAATCTCTTTCCTCAAGAAGGGTTGCTGAGGTTCTGCGTGGAACAGGCGGCTTACACTGAACGGCTAACACACCAGGAGCGCCGTTCTCAAGAGCTAACTGAGCGCCAAGGGACAACGTATTTGTTTCGGTTACGGCGCCGTGCTTGGTAAACAGATCATTTGCCTCAGTGAAGAACTGAGGATCATTAAGATCTAATTCATAAATATACTTGGCCACTAAGTTATCGCCCTGAGCAAGCGCCCTAGAGCTTACATCGACAAAGAACTTGTCCCCCACCTCAAACGGTGTTCCGCCCTCCTCGATACCGAGAAGAAGTAGACCGTTGTTCTGAAGCAGGTGGAATGTCAAGCCTGTATCCGCAAGACCAGTAGCGCCGACCCCCTCAATGTCATCAAATGATGCTGTTTCATCCTCTAGAGAAACAAGTCTTACACGCCGAGTGGATGTTACATCGGTAATAACAAATCTGCCGCCGCCGAAGTTTGCGCCCGGGCAAATAAGAACGGTTTTTCCGATATCCCCTGCTGTAAAGTTTCCTTGCGTAAGAGGTTCACCAGTTAGCTCATCATGGACAACAGAATCGTCGTCAATAAGGATATTTGTTGCCTTAATGGCCCAGTCTAACTCATCATCAGGCTCCTCTCCCCACGCCGGGTCTGCGGGACCTAGGCTATCAGATATAACCGTAATCGTTGTCTCATTAAGCGTGCCATCATACTCAATTGACTCGATTTCGTGACCAGCATAACCATCGAGACACAGGAAGTCTCCAGGGAGAGCCTGGCCCTGCGATACAAGGTCCGCTCCAGGCACAACGAATGTATTTGAGGTATCCAGAGAGGTATCTCCATCCCTCATTCTGACCACGCCCTTCGGGAAGGCCATTCCGGAATTATCACCATATGCAACGGTGAATCCATCATCGCACTCTGATACGTTTCCTGATACAGCACCAGCGCTACTGGTAAAGTAACCGCTAGTAAATGTTATTGGAGCGCCAGAGTCATCGTAGATTTGGCCAGAGATTGATCCGGTTGCGGTGAATGTAGATAGCCCAGGAATTGGATCACCATTCGAGTCTCTTACAACCGAGACGCACTTTATGGTCCATCTCTCACTTGGAGCGGAGTCATCCAAGATATCAAGAGTAATGAATGGATCACAAAGATCGTTTTCAACAATAATTCCATTTCCTATATTTGATGAAGAGGCAGAATATCCTTTTCCGTCTTGATCTCCAATTGATGCACCCCTAAGCTCGATACAGCCAGTTGTTGGGTCAAGCCTGAAATCGAAGGGGGTAGAAACGCCGCTAGCATCTATGTCTTCTTCCTTTCCGAAAAGAAGAGTACCATTTAGCCTAAGCTCGGTTCTTCCGCTTACGACTGGCCAATTTTGGAGTCTAAAAAATCTTCCATCAGCGCTTCCGGTAGGACTGCAATCAGCGCTTCCATCCTGACCAGAGCCTGCGGCAGACTCTATGACAGTCTCTTCCCTTAGGCCTTCGCCCATTACGCAAACTATTCTAATTCCACCAGGAATAGATACGCCCCTGGAGATAACCCTATCTCTGGCAAAAGCTCCGGGCTGTATGAATCCTGATACTCCAGGTATGTTAGCCATTTAAAATCCTCCGCATATAGTATATGACATCAAATTGTTTATTATTAGTAGTTTCATTTTAAATTTCCGTTAAATCAACTATTTCACTAAACCTTCTCGATAACGAGTCGCCATTGGTTTTAATTCCAGGTATTGGGTGCCATGTTGGTTCGAGTGTAAAAGCTATTTTTTCAACGATATTTTCTATAGGGACTTCCACTCTCCACTCAGATAAAGTTGTAAGTGATATTGCCGTATTATATACATAATCATTAGCATATGATTCAGCAGATTCTCCACCAATTGATAGATTGCTTATAAATAATCCATTTGCCCTAAGCTCATTCCAAAGTGAATATTGTAAAGCAAGCGATACAATATCGGTAAGCTCTTGCAGCTCAGCCTGGCTTTCCGAATATATCTGAACATCAAACCTAAGCTCCCACCGCCCCGTATAAACTCGATGGGTCGGTGTGCTAATAACTTTTCTTGCACCATACTCATTCTCAATAACATCAGTTCTGTATTTATATGTCATATTCTGATTGAATGAGATAGGCTTATAGGACCCGCCATTTGACTTAATTAAAATAGCCGGGAAAAACTTAACCTCATATCTAAAGGTATCTGATATGAGAATCTTTGTAGTTAATTCCGAATCAACATCGAGACCTGTTAGATCTGGTGTAAGCGGATAACCATATTCATCATCTCTGTATGTAAATACAGAATCATTTTGGAATATTTTTCTTAATCCATCTATAAGCAGGGCCTTTGGATGGACGATAGCAGTTTGTTGAACAACATAATTATCAGCGAAAAAGCTAGAGTAAACAATGTGGTCACCATTTAGCCCTGTTCCTGCTAGATTTTGCTGATCTATCATTTTATATCCTGCTTATTTTAGCCTGTTTTCTTTATCTCTAAAGTTTAGCGGCAAATATTTTACATCTTCAATTTCAGATGCTTGATTACAAAAGTTTTCTATTTCTTTTATAAAACGATCCAACTCACTTTTTGATTTTAGTTGCTCCTCAGATATTCTTAATATCTTTTTTACAGTAAGCTCAACTACAACTTCATTATCTATATTAGACGCATTTAAATTACCAGAAATAATCTCTACGCAATTTGAATCTTTTATTATTTTTGTTTTAGATTTTCTTTTGCTTTTAACAAGCGATGATAGCTTGCCTATAGTTTTATTTAAGACCGCATTTTCTTTAAAATGCTTATCATAAAATCTTATAACGAACATGATTACCTTACTTCATAAGTTTTGGATTCTTTTCCAAACTCTATTACCTTATTAAGAGGCTTAAAGTTTTTGTGCAGATATTCTACGCCGTATCTGCCCGCAGGTAATCTAACCTCCCAGTAGCCATCGTCATTTGTTTTTATGTCTTTTATTAGTTCATTTTTTTCATCATATATCTTTACCTGAACTGCAACGAGTGGCATTTTGGACTTATTAACAATATATCCAAATACTTTTACCGCCCCAAGAACTAATTTTTCAACTTTTTGTTGACTAACCGGAGCTGGAGTACTATCTATCTTAACAACAGGTGCTTGCTTACCAAGCTTATCTACTTTGGCTAAAAGCAGATCAAGTTTTCCCTCGCTTGCCTTAATTTTCTTTTCTAAATCTGCTAGCTTTTTTTCCATATCATATATAGCGTCTATTGCTGACTTTTCTCTATTATTCGATTGAGACATTATTTACCTCCATTACAGAAGTCGCAAGAATGGAAGGGACGTATAGAAAGTTTGGGATATATGTGAAGGTGTCAAATGTAGTTAAATCTCTAATGCAATTCGAAACTATAATGTTTTTATATTGAGCTGAAGGATCAGTGTTAACGCACCAAACAGCACCATGCAGGACGGAGGCCGGAATATACGACCCGAAATTTTTAAAGTAACAATTTGTTATGGATACATTTTGAAATATAGGATTTAATAGGCCAGTATTGCCGGGCGTTCCAATTGAGATTAGTTCAACCCAATTGTTTCCAAGCCCTGGACCATAACTTGGCGTCGAGAATCTTACATTATCAATAAAGAACGCTGCAATTTCAGAATTATTTAAGTTGGCTAGATTATGGCTGATAACTATTGTCGGAGAACCACCAGAAGATGAGCTATCTCCGTCAGATCCTTCGTAAGTAAAGTTTGATAGCTTTACGCCATATATAAAATTATTTTTTCCAAATTCATTGCCGATTTGAAAAAGAGTTCTGTTTGCACTAATTGTATAGTCAGGCCCTCTTTGAACTATGCTTTCTGGGCCGGCTCCCTCTATTTCCAAATCAAAATCAATAGTGATTTTTTGGTTTACTTCATGAATGCCGGGCGCCAAAATAATCTTTGGCTTCTTTTGATTTTTAAATATTTTTGAGAAAATCTCGCAATACTTAACGGCACTATATAAATCGCTAAAATGCCCAAAATGTTTTTCCGGAGAAACTATAAGTTGATTTAAAAGTGTATAATCAACTCTATCTATAAAAAATCTTAGATCATATAATTCTGAATCGTTAGAGTTATAATAGGCAATATGAAGATTGGTTTCAACAGAAAGCGGTGACACATAGTTGGTGCCACCTGTTTTATCAACTTCATTTGATATCTTTATGCACCCGCTATTATCTATTGCTATATAAAAGCTATCGGTAGATCCGGAAGAATAATCAAATGTAACACCTTCTTTTCCTAAAAACTCAATTCTTATTCCATTTATTATAGCAATGCCAGCATTGATATTAAAAGTTGCAACACCAGATGAAACTGTCAGTCCAGATATTTCAAAACCTCTTATAAAGCCATTTGATCTAAGCTCATTTCTTGGACCCTGTATATATCTCTCAAGCAAGGCTTCTGATACAATCGTATCATCTATTGTTCCGGAGATTCTTTTATCAATAATTCCAACGGCACCTAATCCACCTCTTCCTGCGTCAACATCTTCTATAACAGTTCCAAACTCGGTTGAGAACAAGCATCTAGATAAGTGCAGAACACTATCTGGAACTTCAGAGTATCCGATGATATCTATAGACAAGGAAGCTGGAGCAAAAATCGCAGAAGCCTCATCGGGCACAAAGGCCTTTACTTTTACAAATTCAAGACCATCAGCAGATGGGACTATATACTCTCCGGTGCTGCCAACGAAGACTTCATCTCCATAACTACCACCAGAAGCTTTTATGGATGCTAATCCTTCATTTGTAACTTTTAGCGTGTACTGCTCATTAGCAGTAATAAAGTTTTTAGAAAAATCAGTTACTATCATAAAAAAGTTGCTAGAGTTAAAAGATCCAGATATATCAGCTCTTCTATGGTAGTGAATGTTTAATTCATCATCTGCAAAAGTGTCTACAACTATTGATCCATTTACATCTATAAAATTTAGCTCAGATATAGGAGCGGTAGCTCTTACAAAAGTAAATAAAGAATTTTCATCTGAAGATCCGCCAAATACGCTGGCCGTATAATCAAGCTCAACTTTTCCACTCTCTAATGACTTTACAGTATAAGTTCCGTCATCAGTTGAATCAGATGAGCCCTCAATAACGCATAAGTCACCTTTTCTTAATCCAATTGATAAAAAGTCTAATGATTCAGAGCTTATAGTAACTTCTCCAGAATTTATTGATATAGTATCGCCATCATATGATTTAACTGATCCAAATTCATTTAGTATAGAGCCGTTGATGTGAGAGGAGTTGCCATAAGATCCCCTAACCTCCTTTCCTAAGAGGCTCTCAAAGCCAAGGATCGAATAAGCATCAAGACTGGAGGCTTCAACTATTTTCAGCGATCTTACTTTATTATCAGAAGAATAATTTGGAATATTATGCGATATTGCAAGCTCATAGCATCTATTTCTTCTTAATTTATATGCAAATATATTTAAGTTATTTGCAACACAATATCTGTTTATAATAGAAACAACAATATCTATATTATGAACACCGTAATCTGAGCTATAAACAGGAATATCAATTGAAGCAGAGCCATCTATTTCGATTGAGATGGTTTCATAAACACCATTTTCTAATTTTGAAAAATCTGCTCCAGATGATATAATTGTAGCCGAGTCTGGCAGGCAGGCTTGTATCGAGGGCGTATTGCTAAAACCCGCTCTTGGTCTAACGGAGCAATTTAATCCATTTTCATTATAAGTTTGGTATATGCTTTTCTTAACTCTTCCGGTAGTACCATTTGAATATTCTCCTTTTGGCCCATCAAAAATTACTAAAGAATCAAGTTTATTATCAGAATCAAGGCTAAAGGATGAAATTACATAATCTTTATTATCTTCATCATTTAGGGCTCCAGATATTTCTAGTATGTCGAACTCTGAAATATCGAGCAGTAGGTCTTGCGGTGTCTGGAATGAGATATCCATTTTAGATAAACCAGAGTAATCAGAATAAGTTATTCCGGAAAAATCTGTAACCAGACTTCCTGAATTATTTGCCTCATATGCATCGGTTTGAGAGCCAGTTCTTATTCTGCCATTTGAATTAAGATTTAAAATTGATTTTCTCAAACCCTTTCCAGAAAGGTCCGCAATATCTTCTATAGCTCCCTGAACATCATTTGATGGGATTAAATCAGAATTTTCTGAATTATCATAAAATATTTGATTTGCTTTATGAGAATTATTATCTTCAGATATTGAAGTTCCAGTATACGAAATATGTGAATCAAAAAGTGCTTGTATAAACTCTTGCAGACCCTGAGCTTCTATGCTATTAAGAGCAGAATCTGATGGTGATACATCTGCGGCCTCGATAGTGATAGCTTTTGCATAATGTCTGTTTATAGCATTTTCATTAACGTGAGCAGATACAATCGCATTTAGCTCATTGAGGGCCACTATGAATTCTTGAATTTTTGAATTTAAAATAGATATTTCATCTTGAAGTAGAGTGGTTGGATAATCTAGATCTAGCTTAAATTCTTTAATGGCAGCAGTTTTTGAAACATCTTTATCAGAAATTGGGCCAGAAAGCAAGCCAGCTTTCGCTAGCGCTTCGTCTTTTAGATTTCCATTTTCATCAATAAGATTTGAAAGCCTTGAAGCAAGGGTGTTGCCGGCAACACCCTGAGGGTTTATGCCCAAAGTTCTTTCTATATTAAATATTGCTTCTCTAAGGCTATTTAAAACATCAGAGCCAATCTCTGTAATATTGTCTCTTACTACAGGAATCTCTACAGACGTATCTAATTTATTTGGATAATTTGATTTAGACATTATACTACACCAAAACCTTGTTCTACTGAATCTATTTCCATCTCTACTTTTATTGAAGCCATAGGAAGCCACCGAGTATTGAGGCCGACTAGGCCATTATGTGTTATTTCTAATAAATATATTTTATCTACATCAACAATCTCGTTATATGATTCAAAATCAAATCTTAATGCAGTAAAGTAATTAGCAACTAAAGTATTAAGCTCCGCATTTTCTGTTCCTATTAGAGAGAGCGCATTAAATCCCTGGGTAGTATTTGATACCTCATACAGCTTGGCAGTAACTATATCTCCGTTAGCAATTATACTGCCAGAAAGGTTAGGCGACCCGGCCCCATAGTTAACAACGAGCTGAAGTTCTATACTCAATATTTTTGCACCCGGCTGCAATGGCAGCTCAAACCTGGATTGTCCACCATCATATGGTATTTCAAAAAATGGAACTGTAATCCCAGCCCCGGGCACTACAGATGGTATAAGTTCACCAGTAGTGCAATTTATTGTAAACGGCGAAAGCGCGAAGCCTGGTACTTGCCATGAAACAAATGGGTCAAATACGCCTCTCGTATGCCCAAGTTCTAATGCGCTAAATCTTCTTGCAATAGTCTTTGCGCTACCATATAAATATTCTTCAGATGTTGTTGTCCCTGACACAGTTAGGTCGCCGCCTATTGTGGCATTGCCATCAACCTGAAGATCATTACCGACCGTAGCATTAACATTTATTAGCGCATCGCCTCCAACCTCTAAATCAGCACCAATATTTGAGTCTCGGCTAATCCTATCGCCCCAAGGGTGGGCTCCATCTGGGTCTATAGAAGCAAATCCGGGCACTGCAGCAGGCCAGTCACCAAATATATTCCCAATAATATTTACACTATTTTCTGATGGGCAGTCTGCAAAATCAAAAATATGACCGCTAGATCCAGAGCAATATATTGCATATCCAGTTAGACCCTGTGCTGGAGGGTACTCTTGATTTTTAAATAAATTATTTGATATTATAGAATTGTAAAAATTGGATACATCTATTGATCTTAATGATATATTGCTGTTTATAAATGTACAATTATTTATATGAACATTTCCAACGGCATCTGTGCTATCCATATCTTGTGTTCTTATTAAGACGCCTGTGTTTTGAAATTCATAACTATCTTTTTCTGAGTAATCAAATACTACATTATTTATATTAACACCAAAGTCTATAGGGCTAGGGTCAGATATTGCTGGGTCTATAATCTTTATCATGCCAAGCTTAATTCTAAAATTAGATAAATTAACATAGCCAGAGGTTATAGTATCAGATGTTCCCGAAGGAGTAGAGGTAAAGCCAGGGCCGGTTATAGATATTTGGCCGAGCATGACTGTAGAAAGATTTGTCCTTGTATCTGATTCTTCAGGAAAATCTGAATAAGCATAAACTAAGTCTAATACTGTAGAATCACCTTCTCCAGTTAAGTTTACCGGGAAATTAATCCATATTCCCTGATTATATCGTTCCTGAGCTTGTATAGTAAGTGTTGCATCGGCAAAATCTACCCCATGATCAACAACAACCCTGTGTGTGCCAGATTTCAGATGCACCGTTGGGATGCCGGCCTTTGGAAATAATTCGGAAAATCTTTTTGCATACTTCAGTGCTTTTGGCACTTCAGTAAAATGACCCATCCCTGGTTGTGGGCTAACGGTAATTGAGTTAAGGATTTTTAGATCCAGATCATCTATAAATAGTCTTAAGTCAATAGAGTTTATTGTTGTTAAGTTGTTTTCAACAGAGGCTAGGATGCAGTAGTAGCCAGTATCTAGTGTGCAGCCACATCCAGTTGGGTCGGCGGGCGAGAAAATAACTTGACCAAAGCTGTCTATTGCAACATAGAACTTATCTATTGATGGAGGTGATCCGGCAGTTTCTATATCAGTTACATATTCTATTTTTTCATCAAAAACAAATTTTTTACCTCTTACATAACAAGTGCCGGCAGAAATATTTACAGTATATGTATCTCCATTATCAGTAACATCATAAACTTCTAGTCCACGGATTACTCCATTAGATCTTTTATCTAGATGAGGTTCAATTAAGAATTCTTTACGAACATCGGAACCAAGATCTTTTACCCCTGTTGTTCCAAGTCGCAGCTCTCTAAATACTCTGGGATAATCTTTGCCAAATCCAGATACTCTAGAGTTACCTGATTCGTATAGGACTCTGCCTAAAATAAGGTTTTCTTCTTTATTGACTCCGGCAAATCCAAATAAGCTTATTTCAAAAGATGAACCATCTGATATAATTTTAGAGTTTATTGTATCAGAACTTAAAATATAAAGTTTTAAAGATATATTGTATCTTCCAGATGATATATTAATATAATCATTTTTAAAATCTTTAATACTAACTTTTTCTCCACCATCTAATGATATTAAAATTTCATTATCAGATGGATCTGAGCTTGCTTTTTCAACTAAAATAGAGCCGGGATCATCTTCTGTATAAAGTTCTTGTACGCCGTCTATTCCACATGGAGATATAAGACTTTCTGATCCAAGATAAGTTTCTATAGAGCAAGTTAAAATTTCATTATAATTTGCTCTTCTATTCTTATCTAAAAATATTTCAATAAGCGAAAGAAGTGATGACCCGCCAGATGAAGCTTTAAACGCCATCCCATTCAATGATACTGAGCTTGAATATACAATAAAACGAGTGGCAGCGTCTGTAAGCGATGCCCACTCTTGGCTTGGTAACTGCTCTCTATTTACTATTATTTTATTTGAGCCAACCGCCGTTATAACGTATGACCCATCATCAGATGGAGATCCCGTTATGGATAGTATGTCGCCAACTTTTATGTTTAATTCTAATGGATTTATATTTCCAGTAAATATTTCAGAAGTCCCAGACGTAAAGGTCAGGGCAAGCTCATCCATAAGTACGGCTAGGTTATCATATCCTGCGCCCTGTATATAGAAGTTGGTACCTATTGTTCCTACAATGGTTATATCCTCTACATTGGATAATCCGGCCGAGTCGATACCATCATCGGAGCCCCTAGATATTTTAATCGTATGATCAGATGATGTTGAATTTCCAATAGAGTGAACGATAGCTAGCTCACTTGTTGTAAGATCATCATAGTCTACCCTATAGGCCAATGCGCTAAGTCGGTTTGCTATGAACTGCTCATTTAGTCTTTTAATTATAGAGTTTATATTCTGACTCTTGAAGGTTAGCTCTAAAGATGCATCATATAGATCAAGCTCTATATCGCTGCCACCATCAATTGATATGTTTATATATCTATTTGTAGTTGTTATTTCTTGTGGCTTTAATCCCTTTGTTACAACACTAGTTGAGCTAGGATTTGATATCTGAATGACATCCGCGTTTGTGTATGACGTTCCATCTAAAGAATCATATTCAACAACGCCTAGGAGCAACCCCGAGCTATTCGTTTCCCTGTTTTTATTTCTATAAATGCTAGCAGTAATTCCGGCCGGAGAATCTTCAGCGAAGACTGCGTAGACATCTACAGACTCTATGGTTAACCCATCAGATGAATAGTTTATAGAAAATATCTGGTAGTCAGTCTCAGAAGCTCCATTCGTAATAACTAGAATATCAGAAATATTAATTGATAACTCAGGAACACTCGGTGGAGTATTAAATGTTATTCTTGATATACCAGAATCAGATGCCAATAAAGAAGCGGAGTAACTAGCTCCCTGGGCTAGAATAAGGCCTGTGCCTCTCTCAATATTGTTGGGGTCGTATAAAACTGAGGACCGCTCGATTGAGTTTGAGTGCAGTAAGTTTTGGTGGATATCTGCTTGGCCAACAATTGCATTTACAACATCCTCTATTGCCCCTTGAGCGTCATTAGAAAAGATATAATTAGATACATTATTATTATCGAAATAAATTTGATCCGATAAGTGAGATCTATTATCTGTGGCGATATTTAATCCGTCATAGTTTATATGCGATGAAAAAATACTTTCAAATGCTCCCTGAGAAGTTGTTGCCTCAAGGGATGTTATACCCTCTGATGACCCAGTGCTTGATATAGCGTCAATTGATATTGCTATACCATTGTGCCTATTCGTTGCCAGCGGATTTATGTGTATTGCCAAAGTTGTTGATAAATCGTTTACAGCGTCTTCGATTAAATCTAGCTGCGCAACAACTTGAGAAATCTCATCCTGCAAAAGAGTTGTTGGATAATCTAGATTTAATTTTGACTCTTTAATTGCAGCAGTTTTTGAAACATCTTTATCTGCTATTGGCCCAGATAATAAGCCGGCCGAATCAAGCGCTTCCTTTAGTATATTTCCGTTAGAATCAAGTGATTTGCCAATCCTGCTAGCTACCGTGTTGCCTGTTGCTCCCTGTGGATTTATGCCAAGTGTTCTTTCTATTTGAAATATAGCAGTTCTAATGCTATTAATAACATCAGAGCCAACCTCAACAATGTTATCTCTAACTGCCGGTATCTCTATTGATGTATCTAATTTATCAGGGTAATTTGATTTGGCCATTTAAAATTCCAGTTGTTTAACTATAACTAAAAATTAGCAAAAGCTGAATTTTGATTTGCTACAATAGCATTGGCTGCAGATATAGAGCCAAAAGCAAGCCCCATGCCTAAGACAAAAAACCCTGCCTTTTCAAGCCCGCTAAGCTTATCTCTTCTTCTATATTTCTCAATAATTTTTTGATTTGTTAAATCAATTTCCTTATACCTATCTATCTGAGAGGCATAAAATTCTTCATTTATTTTAAATAAATCAATTTGTCTAACTCTAATATCTTCAAGCTCTTTATATTTATCAAGCTCTTTTTCTTTAGCTTCAAGCTCCTCTATTCGCCTCATTAAATCGGTAGCTTCCTCTATTGTAAAAACATAAGATTCCCTTGGAAGCTCCATTCCAGCCTGCATTATTTCTCCAGCCCTTGCGCAAGGGGCGGCAATTAGCGTAAGACATAAAATTAAAGAAAATAAATAATTTACAATATTAATCATAGTTCTATCTTAACCTCTTCTATTCCTATATCTTTATCTGCCAAATCAGGATCAACCATTGACTTTAGCTCTAATAGGTCTACTTCAATTGCCTCAATAGGCTCTGATAGCTTTGTGGCAATTGCAACCAATCTTTTATGAAAAATAGAATTTTTATCATCAATATATTTTATTAAATTATTTATTTTCTTTATCATTAAAAGCCTCTGCTGCTAAAGAAATTGTCTAGCTCTTCTTTTGTTACAAGCTCAGATTTTCTGCCAGAATTAATTTCTTCTATTTCTCTTTTTATTATACTGGCTTTATTTTCTAGCTTTGCAATCTCATCTTTATTATCCGCAATATTTTCTTCTGTTTGCTTTGCCTTAATTCTTTCTTCAAGATTTTTTAATTCTAAATTTAGAATTTGCTTTGCGTTAACTTTTTTGCTTATAAAGAGTATTGCGAAGAATCCAAATAACCCCAGGACTGCTCCGCCTATAATTTTTAACTTTATACTAAAACTTTCCCAAGCTTTCTTTAACCACTGCATAACATCAACCTCCTAAATTCTCGGAGGAATCCTGTCCGGTATGTTTTGCATCGGTCCACCTTCTTGTTACATAAGCGGTAAAAGTTGCAGCCAAATAAGCAGTCATAGATGCCGCATCCATTTGTACAAATGTTATATCAACGCCGTTAAAAGAGATGCTAGAAAATGTTGCAAGAAGAACATTAATAGTAACAACGGCAAATGATAGAAAGGCAAAAGTTAACATTGCGTCAGGTTTGCCAGAAGTATTTTTTATCCAAATCATTTTTTAATTCCTAAAAATTACGATCCCATGGAATCGTATAGACGATATCTGTTTTGTCCATTCTTTGAAGAGCTAACCTTTGTCTTGTATAATGCCTATAAAACAGCTTGTCTTTTGTTATATTTAAAACTTCATATATAAACTCAATATCGTTATTAAAATCAAACCTAACTAACAAATCTCTATCTCTAATCGCTGGATTTGGAAGAGTCCAGCAATTAGGCTTATATTCCTGCGCCAGATGATTCTGAGATGAAAGATTTAAGTCTTCTGTGGTATCGCCAAACATTACCATCAGCCTTCCATCCGATCTTCTGCGATAATTATATTGCTCGTACCCTCCGACATATCCTGTCCCGAAACACTTCTTGCATGATCTGACCTTTGGATGCATCCTTCTGGAATCAGAACATGAGCAGGTTTGCCCATTCCAAACTCTCTTAAGAAGAATTACTGGCTCTCCAACCTGATCAAGAAGAACTTCCTCGCGGTTTAGCATTCTGTCAAATAAATTCATTCCGCGCAAACCGTTAAACTCTCCTCCCAGATAACTTCCGCAATCATTTTTGCCCTGAAAAATATCCTGAGGAAGAGCCTGGTGGTAGCCGCAGAAATCAAATCCTTGGAAAAACTTTTTATCGTTGGCCTCATAATCGGTTACAACTAAACCAACTCCCTGTATCTCTCTATCACTCTGATATCCGTCTGAATAAGTAGGGGTCGCCATAGCTATTACGGAATTTTGATCCTGACAGCCAAAAAATATCGTTACAGAGTCGCCGGCTAAGTAAATTCCCTGAGATGTGCCATTCAAGCCTCGACCATTAGTTGGCACCAAAAATGATGTATCAGTTTTCGCTGTGTATCTAATAACTTCATTTGAGTTTAGAATTAAAACGCCAGCAGAAGGAAAGCCGTCAGTTGACTCTACCTCTATTATTGTGTCATCATCTAGGATCTGGGAGGTTATCACCGTTGGCTGAGGAATAAGGTAGACGCCCTCGTCAACCTCTTGCATACCAGTTAGGTCAACTGTCTCCTTAAATGTCTCAAGGCCACGGACGGCATAGCACATGGTTTTACCGGTCTCCAAACCAGTTGCAAGGAAAGAGGTCGTTTCATTTGTAGCAATATATTTTGCTTGTGTATCAAAAATATTTAGACGGGATTCATTTTCATATATTAAAGCATAAGTATCACCTTTATATGATCTAGATATTGGCTTATGCCAATTAATAGCCAGAGAGTCTCCGTTGCCAACATTCGCCACCCTTCTTATTCCATGAGCAAATCCTTCAAAGTCAACCTGAGGGAAGGTAGACGGCAGAATTACCTGGGGAAGATCTACGGTAAATAATGAGGTTCCAGTTAATGTGTTTCCGCTTAAATCACTAACTGAATAAAATATTTTATAAAAGCCATCACGGAAAGATTCTATCGGCTCAATCCTTACTGTTGCTCCGTTAATAGTTTTCTTTAGCGAGGACGACGTTCCAGAATAATTTTCATCAAAAATTCCTGCCGTTACAGCGGGAAGATCATTTATTTCTATATTTATTGAGGAAAGATTGATATCATCAATATCATCTGAGAATTCAAGAAAAACAACTTGATCTGATTTCACAAGTGCGCCATTTTCCGGCGAAATTATATCAAGATATGGCTCAGACGTTGTGGTTCTAAAAACGTATTCAAGATTTGAGTAACTTCCGTCAAGATCCTTTGCCTGTATTTTTACAAGCACGGTCTGGCTTTGGTCAAAAGGAGTCTCTTTATCTATAATGATAGACAAGCCAAAATCTTCTATTGATATATTAGAATAGACGCCATCAAAACCATTTTTAAACTCAACACCATCGATAGCCCTAGCTCCACTTATTTCCACAATAAGCGAAGAAAGGTCTATACCAGCATCATCTTCTATTATGCTGAATTCTATGAGTGAATCTAAATCAACCCTTTTTTCGCCCTCAGCAGGCGATTGTCCGGTTAGGGATAGCATAAGAGGTCTCCTTATTATTTTGGTCTATTAGTAGAGCCTAAACAACCTCTTCCATTAGCTCCTTTTTCTTTTTCTCAGCGTTTTCTCCACTGATTTCGTGATAATCAAGCAATTCGTCAACGTACTTTTCGGCAGACTTTTCCCCATTATTTTCAGACTGATAAAGAACTTGCTTTTGAAAGGCGTCTACTTCATCCTTGTTATCTAAATAGTGATTTTCTTGGTTATCTTTTTTGTCTTTTTTATCTTGCTTCATACAATGCTGAATGGCGTGTACCAATTCATGAATAACATACCTCATAATTACGTCAAATGATTTTTCCATTAATTTTTTATTTAAAATAATTTCAGAATTAATTGTTTTTGCAGAAACCTCTAAGTCATCAAACTTTATGCAAACCCCTGCTAAAAATTTATCATCGACATTATTTTCTTCGCATATATCTTTTGCTATGCTATCATTAATTAGCTCTGTTCTTATCTTGGAAAGAAGCATTATTGTATCTAAATATTTTTTTTCTTTCTTTTTTGCCCTAACGATAAACATTATTTATCCTCAAATAAATCGCCTATGTTTTCCACCTGCTTTTCTATTGCTATTTTTGCGAGATATTCCGTTTGTCTTAATTCTGCAATTCTGTATTCTGCTTTTTTTATTAAGGCTTCTAAACCCATTATTTCAAATGCAACTTCATCAGAATTTATAGGCTTAGAATATCCACAATATATTATTTTGCAATTTTCAGGCTCTCTCATGTTAATCCTTAAACAATTCTTCTTGACCTCAGGTGGCGCAACCTCGTAAAAGCTGGCGCTCCAGAGCTTAGGTTTGTAAATGTGCCAAAAGAAGTTGGCCCTGGTCTAATGGAGTTCTTAATGAACTTTAGCCTCTCACGATAAGATGAAAGGAAGTTGTTGTAAGTTGACCCCAAGAAATCACCGAGGGTCGGCGGCTGATAGGAAATGCCTCCATCAGAAATAGTAAAGTCTCTGCCCTTCTCGACTAAAGCCTGAGAAGAAAGCGCTAATATGGTTGCCCCCTCAACAATCGCGTGAGAAAAGGTCTTATAAATAATCTCATCAGCAAAGGAGTAGGAGGTAAAGAATGGAATCATGTTAAACTCAGAAAGGGCTGAGCATAAAAAGCAAGCCAAAACTTCATCTGAAAAAACATTACATTCTTCTAAAACAATTTCTCCATAAGAGTCATAAACGAATGCGCCGTATTCATCTCTAACAGGCTTCATTCCATCCGATCTAACTCTTGCCTTTAGGTATTTTAAAAGTATATTTAGGCCAACAAGTTCTGCATCAGAAAAATCAAAATCTACATCATCTCCCAGCATAATTGTTCCGGTAGATACCATTTCCATTTTAATTCTCCTTTATTTTGAGTAAAGTAGCTTTTTTAGTGATCTAATTTTGTTATCATACTCACAGAACTCACTACTAAAAAAATCTATCGCTAAAGACTCAGCTTTCTTACTTGAATCATCTAAAACAAATCTAAACCTTCCCGATTCTAATCTTTCTGCGCTTATAAGCTTTAAGCCCTTTATGTTTAAGTAGGCTGCAAGCGCTAGGTCTGATGTTTCGTACTGGTTCATTGTTTAATCCTTTCTATGTATTTTTTATGCACAGAGCATATAGTGGACCCCTTTGGGGCCTGTCTCTTACACCTGTTACCATCATTTTTGATGAATTCACACTGTATGAATACAAAAGAACTTTTATTATTACCAGATTTATTAGCAGGAATAACCTCATCTTCTTCATCTAAAATTATTGGCTCAGCATCTTCCATTACCAAATAGCTTGGCTCGTACTCTTCTGTGTCATCTAAATCATCCTGACTTTCATCAGGCTCAGATGGATCCAGCTCTTCCATTTCCATAGAAGTATCGTCTTCAATCATGGCTTGAAATTGCTCGGCAGAAGATTTCATTCCAGACAATTCTTCTTCATACTCAAAAAATGTTTCAAATTTATCTTCTGGATCAGACATTGTTTCTGGGCTAACTTTGCTCATGTCTCTTCTAGACATCGTTTTTGTTTGTGCTCTATTTGCAAGAGGCTTGCCCTTAACAAATGTCATTCTATTTCTTAATTTATTTGGATTCATAATGTTTCATTTATTATACTATATAATAATATAAAAAGGGCGCAGTATTTCTACTGCGCCCTTAGTCAATCTAAAGATTGCTCTAAAGATTAGGCGTGAGTTCCGGTAGCGACACCACGGGGGTTGACAATGCCAACGCCGATGATCTCGTTAACAACCCAGCCAAGCTTAAGCTGCTTGGGCTCGTCAGCGGGAAGAACCTCGATGTCCTGACGGACAGGCATCACGCCAACAAACTCTGGATCAGCGGTAGCGAAAGAGCGACCAACAGGCACAACCTTGGAGACGATGATATCGGCACCGAAGACGTGACCATAGAGGCCGGTCTGAAGAAGCTCACGCTGAGTGACAGGGTCGACCTGACCGGCATTAGAACCTGAAGACTCCCAGGTAAGAATGTCGGTGAACTCGTTGATGTTTAGGAAGTACTTAGAAGTAACTAGGTCCCAACGATCAATTGCTCTCTTTAGGTTGACAAGGCCGTCCTTCTCAAGGGTGGCGCCAGCAGGAGAAAGATCAACCGGAGCATTCTCGCCACCAAGGCCGCTGTCACCAGCGAACGTGAGGGCGGAGAAGACGTTGGCATCTTCCTGAGCCTGGATCTCCTGACGAGCCTTCTGCTGGGCACGGTCGATCACGTTGAAGCGACGACGCTTGACCTCAGCAATACGGACGGTCGGGTTAGAAACAACCTCGAACTCAGGAATGGTCACCCTATCGCCAAAGACGCGGGACTCGGGAGCAGCACCATTGCTGGAAACAACAACAGCAGCTACGTCGATATCACGGTCGTAGACGGGGAGAGCACCCTGGGGTAGAGGATCGACAACTAGAGCCTTGCGAGCAACACCCTGATAGTCGAGGTTTCTACGGATTGGGTTAGCCATTGCCTGACCGAGAGCAATCTTGCCCTCCTGGGTCATAAGCGCCTGCTTGATCATCTCGTCGCGCTGGCCATCATTTAGTGAAGGAGCGGCAGCCTGAGCAGAGCTAGAGGGCTGTAGATCCTCAATGATGGAAGCGTACTTGACAATCTGAGATAAAGCCTCAGTAACATTGGAGGCATTGATTTCACCATGTGTATTAAATAGATTTGACATTTTATCCTCCTATGCCGCCGGGGCTGCATTGCCCTGGTAAAATATTGCGTGTGACTCAACCGTGGTGGTTTCACCAACAGCAGTTGCGGTTGTTGAGACTAGTGACGTATCTGTCAAAGCTCCAACGTAAATGCCAACACGAGCACCCTTGTCTGCATCGCCGGTTTCACAAAGCAGGCCATCTGAGTCTGAGAAAACTGGAGCATTTGCACTAAGAGCATCTATTGGGTTTGTTGCTCCAGTTGCCGGCAGGCCAGAGACACCGTAAAGGCCGGCTTGAGCCCAAACAGTAACTTTGCCGGAAGCGCGATCAGTTGACGGTCCAAGAACCACAGCGCCAGAAACCTGAGTTGCCTGACCAGTGCGCTGGCCAATTAATGAACCAAAAAGGGTTCCGTACTCATCTTCGCCCTCATCAGCAAGACCGCCAAGGCTATTGAGAGTGCGCTGACCCGGGGCAAACCTTACGGTGTGCCCGTCTGCTAGCGGTCCTGTCGGAACGTCAGCAGCATAACCCTCAATATCACCGGTATCTGCCGCCAACTGAACATACTCGCCACCATCAAGGGTGCCAGCTGCTGCGTCAGCAAGATCGAACATACCGAGGGGTCTTAAACCTGGATTTAATAGTTTTAAAGCCATTTTAATTCTCCTGAATTATTTTAAAAAAGTTTAATATATTTAACCACTAAATATATTGTCTAGGTTTTACTTGATTTAATCAACAAGTTCTTTAACTTAGCGTATCTAGATTCAAAGTTGCCGGTCGGCGTGCGTAAAGCCACTCCTTCCATTTTATCCTTCTGCTCATAGCCGTTTTCAACCAATCCGCCGTCCCCTTTCGCATCAGATAATCTGATTGCTTTTGGATGCGCCGAAAGAGTTAGTTCCCGGCCAGTTTCGTCATGAAGTTCGTATAGCTCCTTGTAATCTGGATTTCTCTTTTCCGATTCAGCATCATACAGTCTACCTAGACCTGTAAAATATTCTCGGAGTGTTTTATCTTCGTTATTAAGACCCTTTACGGCGTCCTTAACGTAAGATTTTGACATTTCATCGGCTTTCTTAAGCATATTAGTGTCGTTATTTAAATGATTATTAGTAGAATTTAAAGAAAATTCTTTTAATTTAGATAATTTTTGAAGCCTAGAGTCATCAACCTCTGAGGATCTTTTTCTTCTTTGACCTCTTGTGATTTCTCTTGAGTAATCTTTATCATCAAATCCGCCCATTCCCTTTCTCCTTGGTGCTTTTTTCCCCAAAAGATATTTTCTGGCTCTGTTTTTTCTATAAAGACCCTTGCCTATAATTTCTTCTGCAACCTCGTTAAGAGCGTGCTGCGGGGTTGGCTCTAGTCCCTTAAAATCATCATAGATTGGGCGAGCTTTTTTCCTATCAGTTACTGCTTCATATATAAGCCCTGCTGCCGTGTCTCTTGGGGTATCTCCAATTATTTTATTATCCACAAAAACATAAGTCATGCCTTCAACTGGTCTGGGTAACTTGATAAACTTATCCTTGCCGTATTGGTTGGCTATATACTGAAGAACTTTATCTGTTATGGCGGGGTTACTGATGATTTTTTGAATGCTAGCGTTATCTCCATTTTTAATAGCTCGTATAATCGCAACCTTAACTGGATCAACAGATCCCGTATTGCCACCACCGGCGCCAGTTCCAGGAGTTCCGCCGCCAGTTCCAGGAGTTCCTCCTCCAGTTCCAGGGGCGTTTGATCTTGCTCCACCATATGTGGGCGGGCCGGCGCTGCCGCTGCCACTAAAGTATTCATTGTAAACCCATGCTCCACCAGCTATAGCTGCGGCGACTAGAGCTACTTTTTTGAGAAGAGAAAAGGCAAGTAATTTTGAACCATACTCGCCAATAGTCTTAATCGTCGCTTCAGACCATTCCTTTATCTTATTGGCCCTTTCTTTTAGTGCCGAAGTTTCCCTTTCGTGAGTTGCGGCGTCTATCTTTCCTTCTTTAAGATCGGAATCTAGATTCTGTCCTTTTTGGCTGATCTCGCCAAGCTCATCGCTCTGTTTTTGAACCTGTTCTGTTATTTCTTCAGCAGCTTTGGCCCCCTCTGGCCCACCACCCTTAAGCGCTGCAGCGGCCTCCTCTGGAACTGGCATTCCTCGTGGTCCTATTGCTTGTTTGAATTCGTCTATATTCTCTAAAGCAAATAGGCCTTTAAAACCTTCTGGATTTTCATTTAAGACCTTCATCCCGGCCTCCCAATCCTTAAGAAGCTCGGGGCTCTGTTTGATTGGGCCGCTGGCGAAAGCATCATGATATTTTTTTATAAGTTCATCAAATTCCTTCAAAAAATCTGGATCATTTTTTCCCAACTGGTACAGGGGGCTGTTTGTGTTTCTTGGATTCATACTGGAAAGCGCCCTATAAGTGTAATAAGCCTTATAATTTTCTTCAGAACCAAAAAATGCTTTAATTAGACCTTCAGATATACCGTACTTATCTTTTGACCCTGCCGCAAGCTCTCCGCCCTTACTAATGGCCATATCCTCTAATCCCTGCAGGATTTTTGCCTTATTTCTAATTAATTCTGTGGTCAATCCTGCTGCTTTGGCACTATCGCCTGCGCTTACCGCACCCTTTATATCGTCCGCGATTTGAACAGCAGAATCAACCATGGTCCTGTCGAATGTTTGCTTGAAATAATCGAATATTCCTCCGCCGAGCCCTTTTATAGCATCTTTAACTCCTGCTCTTTTTTTCATAAAAGAATCAAGCGTATTTGCATAAGCGTCAAATGATTCTGAGTCTGATACTTTATTTATTCGCATTTTACTTCCGTCTCTAGCATTTCATCTATGGTTCGCTCTATTCTATAGGCCAACTTATAGTCGCCCTTTTGAATTGCTGTTTTTGCCATATCATTTAATTCATCTACAATATTGTTGATTGATTCGGCAGCCTGGACTTCATCATCGTCTAGCTGATCGTCATCTGCAGAAGAAAGAGATTCATTTAGAGCATCTACTTTTGCCTTTGTTTCATCAGCAACGTTACCGATCTCCTTCATTTTTTGCTCGCTCATTTCAGCCTGAGCAATCTTTTTTGAAAGAATATCTGCCCGCCTAATGGTCTCAACAACTCTCGCCTCTAATTCTGAAAAGACTTCGCTGTTATTGAAGTTTGCGATATCTTCTTTGCTCCATAGATTTTTCATTATAATCTCTCTTTTATTTTTATAAATAATTAGTAGGTTAAACTATAGTAACATAAATTCAAGGGTGCCAATTGCCGCAGACGGTGGGCCGGTGCAAAGTGCAACCCCAGGATGTGTATCAGTTGGCTGAGCGGATGTTAATTTCCCATCCAACCCAACGAATAGGGTGCAATTTATTGGATAAACTTGAGTGGTGTCAAACTGATCAGTTGCGTAAATTCCGCGCTGATAGTGAATTGTTACTCTGCCGCTACCGATAGTTGTATCGTCCCCTGGCTTTCCTGCAACTCTATATATGTAGTTTGCAATAACCTTAAAGCTATCATTTTGACCATCGCCATCTGAATCATAATTCAGCTCAGTTCCAGCGGGAATAGTTATTACTCCATTGACAACATTAAGAATAACAGAAATTGTAGCTGTAAAACTATTTTCAATAATATTTGGAAACTCAAGAATGCCAGTCACGTCAACAGAGCTTACTCTTTTGCCATTTCCATCAATCTCTGAGGCCTGCGCATCAACGATTACTATCTCATCAACTTGCGGTTTTGTAAATGCATTTGTTCTTACATCATCGATTATTCCAAGTGGCGCAGTTCCATCACTAATGCCCGCAACAATATCGTTGCCTATCAGCCCAAGCTGAGCAAACATACCTGGCTCAAACTCTGCAGTTGGATCAACCGATAAGCTCATAGGAAGAGCATTACCAGTATGAATAACTTTAAGCATTTAAAAATCTCCAGTTATATAATATATCCACAATACATTATATATTATTAATAAAAAAAGGGGAGGATTTTAATCCCTCCCCTTATTATACTGAAAATAAGCCAGTATGGTTGAGTTTATAAACTAGGAATTCTTTATCCTTGAAATAGTTACTCTTACCATATCCGCAGCCAACTCATCGCCAGAATTGCTTAGATCAGAAGCTATTTTGTTTAGCTCGCTAAACATATGGCTTTTTCTGCTTGCTTCTTTTCTTAGATCCTCTTTGATGCTCAATGCTGTGGCTTCGACTACATCTGCTGCAAATGACTCATTTTTTCCCCTGAGACTTGCCGCGATCTTGCTTAGGCCGGATATAATCCTCGCCTCTTTGTCCATGGCATCGTCATATTCATCTAGATCATTTACGGCATCAGAAAGATCGTCTTCGACAAGGCTCTCTTCAGAACCTACATCATCCATTAGCATATCTGCAATTTGATTAGTTAGATCATCAGATAGATCCTCATTTGACATAGCCATATCCTCTTCGAGCATATTTACGGCGTCAGATTCAGAGGCTCCAGCAGACTTGGTAATCTTATTGCTTGAGCCTTTGTTCATAATGCTATAAAACTCTTGAGCTAGGCTATCTCCATTTGTTTTTAAGCTTTGCATTTTTACTCCTAATCCCAAAGAGATGAAAGTGATGAAGCTGTCATTGGAGACTCAGACTTGCTACCAGAGTCATCTTCTACGCCAATATTTACTCCACCAAGATCTGAGGCAATCTTCATGTTTCTTACCGGTCTTGCACTAGCAATGCTACGCTTGAATGACTCAAACGCTCTATCATCAAAGTCCATAATCTCATCAACCTGCTTATCGAGGGCAGTCTTGGTGGTCGGAAGAAGACCCTTTCTCTGCATATCAAGGCCAACATCGTAAGCTCTTCTTAGCTTAACTCTGTAGGCTTCTCTTGCATCGTTCTCCTCAGCCTTCTTCATGTTGGCGGCAAGAGCAGTTTTAAGGGCCTCGGAGGCCTCGCTTGAAGCCATACTATCAAGAGCATCATCTGCCATCATGCTATCCACAGCATTTTCATCGGTATCATCCGCAGCATCTTCGGCCTCATCATCCGCCATTTCCGTTGCTAACTTAAGAACGTCTTCCCTCGACTGCTTGCGCTGGGAAAGAACCCTGTCCTCAGCCTGCTTTAGAAGGTTCTCTCTCCTGCTCTTGCGGAGATCCATGGCGGCAGCAATAAGCTCATTAACAGAGTCATCGTCGGCACTATTTTCCTTTGAACCATGATCGCCCATGCAGTCGTCTGCCATGCAGTCGTCTGCCATGCACATGGCATTATTCTGCATATCCTCTGCATATGATGCGGCATCTTCCATTCTATCCATACCCATGTTCTCTTTCATGGCACTAGCAATTCTTACGAGGCCCCTAACTTCGCCAGCAATCTGATCTGCATCACGCACAGCTTCGCTGGCAAGCTTTCTGAATTCTTTAGCCTGAGAGTTTGAAAGCTTTGCTATATTCTCATAAGTTTCACCAACCATAGCAAGCTCGTCTGCTGAGCTATCAAGTTTAGCGAATGCTGTCTTTAGGTTGTTGACTATCTCACGGGATAGAGCAGTCATCTCTGTTTCAACCTGCTCCTCCTCTCCGCCCTTACCCTTTCCAGTAAAGACATTGACATCAACATCAGCCATTCTCTCGTCCTGCAGCTCATCAACAAGGTCTCTAACCTCATCAATCATCTTCTCCATATCGGAGAGGCGGGTGTCTATTTCTGCTGCGGGATCGGCCGGCTCATCTTCGCCGCCCATATCGTCCATTGGAGCATCGTCCATTGGAGCATCATCCATTGGCGGAAGCTCAGGAGCAGCACCGGCATCATCCATTGGCGGAAGCTCTGCTGCCGCACCTTCTGCTGGCAGTCCCTCTGCCGGAGCTAATTCCTGCGCTGACTTAAGAAGGCTTGAAACAGTAGAAAGACCAGCCTCTCTAATCTGAGAGCAAACTTCCTTTCCGTATTCACGGCTTCTTAGCCAATCCCAATTCTCATTTAGCTCAGGTCCAAAAATCTCAGAAGCCTTAGCCTGAATAACCTTCTTGTCTCCAGCAAAAACCTGGAACACTGAGTTGGCTCTATCAACAGAGCCGGCGCCACTTCTCTTAACGAGGAAGCGCGTGCTTAGGGCCGGACCATTATAAGCGGCACGGCTGACCTTTTCTTTTGTCTCAGAATCACCGGGGAACATACCGGAGTCACCACCCATATTTCCGGTCTGATGCATCTGCTTGTCGTGATCCCAGGCGAAAGGCTCGCTCTTATAGGTGTTGGGCTCTCTTCCCTCTGAACCACCCTGCATGTAGGCCATTCTCTTAATTCTTCTTTCATTTAGCTCTGCTCGGCTGAGCTTTTCCTTGACCTCAGAGTCGCCAGGCATCATGCCGGAATCGCCGCCCATATTGCCGTCCTGATGCATCTGCTTGTCGTGGTCCCAGGAATACTGCTCACTCTTATAGGTGTTGGGCTCACGGCCCTCGGATCCGCCCTGCATGTAAGCGATGCGACGGCGAAGCTCAGCTCTCTTCTTTAATCTTGACTCGTTCATAATGTCCTCCAAAATTGAACTAATTGTTAAATTATCAAAATCAACGTCATTTATA
>Ga0255761_10000176_pt1 | contig 58964 bp, 33 predicted proteins | sample 071ome_29_FD_179961 | JGI IMG/M metagenome (GOLD analysis project Ga0255761, IMG submission 179961) | Coastal salt marsh microbial communities from the Groves Creek Marsh, Skidaway Island, Georgia - 071407BT metaG (version 2) | ecosystem: Environmental > Aquatic > Marine > Intertidal zone >... | reverse complement strand
AACAATACTGGTGAAAATAATACTGGAGGCAACAACACTGGTGGGAATAATACTGGAGGCAACAACACTGGTGGGAATAATACTGGAGGCAACAACACTGGTGGGAATAATACTGGAGGCAACAACACTGGTGGAAATAACACCGGAAATAATTCGACCAATGGATCGATGATGATGTCTGGACCAGTTGGTTGGGAAGTCAGATTTAATGACGACACAATGGATATGCTACAGGCACAAGAAGTTCGATATGCGACTTTGAGAATAACAATTCCGAGTAATGAACTTCCGGGGTATTATGGATTTGACCTATATGCTGCAAGCGCTCTTGGGAATTTCTCGGTAATGACCACGATGGTGATAGAAGTAACTGCAGTGCATGACCTTCAGTTTAGCAAATCAAATGGACAAAACCTACTGCCGGGAGGAAACACAACCACTCAGGTTCAAATAACCAGCCTGTCAACCGCAGATGGAAATTGGACGTGGTCTGCTGAAACGAACTCTAACGGATGTTCAGTAGCCCTGAATGAACTACAATCTACTATCCTTACAGGGGCAACATACAATCTCGATGTAATAACCTCTGTTGGGCCGAATAACCACGTTAACGATGAATGTCAGGTCAACTTATTCGGTGTTTTAAATTCAGATGCAACTGTTACGGAACAGTACTCTTTCACCAATTATGTAGGGCAAGATTGGGGACTTAGCATGGTTATCCCAACTTCGATTAAACTCGATGTAGATACAGTTGAAAATTTCAACATAGCGATAAGTAACGATGGAACAGAACAGGACACCCTATCTTTAATCGGGATAGACCAAGAAGGGGTTACTTTTGACAATCCTGAACCAGTCACAATTGATAGAGGAGAATCGCAATATGTATCGATAGGAGTTACAATCAACTCATCAATGGTTGGAGATATAACATTAGAATTTTCTCTATCTTCAACAAATTCAGGCCAGAATACTATCACCGATAACGGAGTTTTTGAAGTTAAACCGTTTGCTGAGTTATCAATATCAGGCCCTCAGGACAGTCGTATTTCGATCATACCCGGAGCTAACTCGAGTATAACCCTCAACCTCAGCAACGATGGCACTAGAGATTTGCAGATTACTCCTGAAATATTTGGGCTCCCAAGTGGCGTAACCGTCGTAGCTGGATTAGATTCTTTACTCCTTTCATCTGGAACATCCACTGATGTCATCTTAGTCCTGTATGCTGAACCTTACGCTACAAAAATGACAACTCTGCTTACTATTGATTTTTCAAGTTCTTGGGTCCAAACCGACATCGAGATAGAACTTCAGATTGATGATAGAATGGATGTTACAATCGATTCTACAAAAAACAAGTTATACGCATCACCTGTCGAGGACTCTAATATTACGCTAATCATCACTAACTTAGGAACATCAGAGGATAACTTCGTTGTGAATGTGGATACAAGCGAAGCCAGTGATTGGTTTAGTATTGGTATAGACAAACTCTCTCTCGTATTGCAATCAGGTGAATCCGGAACTGTTGAAATTTCCGTCAGAGAAGTCTCAATAGGCGCCCCTTTGGGTGGAGTAATGATGAATATAACAGTTCAAAGCATAAGCGACTATTCTGTGACTGATTTTTACACCGTTGGCATTATTCCACAGATAGCAGATGGGATGCTGACGATATCTTCAAACGTAGACTCAGGAGAACCATCTGAAACTATTCACGGCACGATTATTGTTACAAATTTAGGAACATCAATGGACACATTGTCACTAACCACTGTAGAACTTGATTGTACATTATCAGTAAACAATGTAACCTTACAACCAAGCATGTCATCCACACCAATCGATTGGAGTTGCTCTATACCCGAGAATGCTAATGCTGGAACATATGCTCTAACCTTTAGATTAACATCAGCAGCCAGATCTAACATGCTTATTACCTCGGTAGAAGCATACGATGTAGAACCGGTTTGGGGAGATAGCGCTGTTGAATTTACCATAGATGAATCAAGTCTTGTATTCGACAAAAACAATGAACAACAAACCGTTTCACTCACCATTTGCAATATTGCAAATACATTCATTGAAGGAAGTTTAGAACTAATAGGAAAGAATGAACCACAAATGGACGGGGTATTCTACAGAGCAGGCGAAACTGGAATCAATTCCTCTTATTCTCTATCGAGTGGGGGTTGCCAAGACTTTAGGTTGATGTTAACTCCACTAAATTTAGATGGCTTTGACGCTAATTTGAACATCCATGCAGTTAGCCAGATAGGCGGTAAAACAATTCGTGATGAATCACAACAAATTAGAGCATCGGTAGCAGGCCCTGAGGTGGCTCCTGATGGCATTAATTTAGGATTCATGGAACTTGATAACAAAAATTCCATGATAATTTTACTTAGTGGGTGGGGGCTTTCTGTTTTATTGATAATGTACATCAAATTATTCAGGAAACCCGCAGAGGTCGAAGAGGAAGAAGAAATCGAAGAAGAAATCCCACTAGGGCCAAATGAAGTCAGGATCGACGAATACAACAAAGTCACTTGTACATCATGTGAATCAAGACTTGGAGTACCTCAAGATTCAGAACCTCCGTTTAGATTCACCTGTCCTAAGTGCCAATCTCGAATAAGAGTCGTAGAATAACCTACTTTCTTTGAGCAATCAAAAGAAACGCAGTATGTCCGAACGGTCCGTTAACTGGCCTCATTCCACCTTTGGAAGTTTTGCCCCACTCTCTAGCAATGATTTCCCCACACCATTCAATTTCTAAACCCGATCTCTCACAAGCATTCCAACATGCTTCTAATTGAGTTGTTGTTGGGGCATAACAAGCAAGCCTACCCCCAAATTTCAGCTTGGGTGAACATTTTTCAATCGCAGGTGAATGGTTTGGCATATCAAAGATTATTGCGTCGAAATTAAATTTCAAATCAACTTCTTCCGCTAATCCTTCAATGTGGTTATGCGAAGGGAATTCCTGAAAGCATAATTTTGCCCGGTGAAGATTTTCAAGACCTATTTCCGCATGTTCGCTTCTCGGTTCAACTGTGACAAGATGACCGGAATTACCCATGACTTTTGCCAGATGTAAAGATAGTCCTCCGGAACCTAATCCCGCTTCAAGTACTACAGAGCCTGTGCCTACACCTAATTTTGAAACTAGGAAGCCGGCATCTTTTGAAGAAATTGTTTGGGCTCTTCGGGCCATCCCAGATACCAATTCTGGTAGATTCGTAGGCATAATCGTGAAGTATTTTTGACCAATCAGTACTTCATCTCCGATCTTTGTATCCTCTAATATATTGTGGAGATTACATACCCCAATTCCTTTGTGTTTTAGAGATTGATTTTTTACTTCGACAACATGGACCTTTCCTTCATTTTCCATGAGTACAGCAAACTCAGCCATAGTTCTGCGAGTAGGAGCATCTCAAGAACAATTCGCATAATATTTTGAAAATACCCCCGTAGGGGGTGGTGACAAAAAGAGAACATGTTCAAATACCTAACTCGTCCAACGGCAGACATGACGACAACCCGTACTACTGCATATTCTATCGTTGGATTGATGCTATTGAGCATTTTTGCTTCATTCGGAGGACTAATATCAGAAAGCAAAAACGTTGATTCAGAATTGGTAGAAGAGCCCACTGAGTTCCAAGCAACCAGCCCCGGACACCCTGTTTTCGCAGAATACATGGGTGCGCATTGGTGTGGACCCTGCATAACAGCGACTAATAATCTGAAAAACCTGTACAACACTAACGGAGGAGGAGGAACTCAATCTTCTGATTTCACTTTCGTTTCATTTTGGGAATCACAAAACACTGGTTGGCCCGCTGATTCTCCAATCAACCGCAGATCACACATTCAAAACGCTCCGGGGTACACCGGTGGAATACCTGTAACCGTATTCGGAGATGCAGCCCAAGGAACATACTACACCGTCGGAGGACAAAACTACAACAGTTTCTACCAGAATGGTGGAAACATGGCTAACCCTAACGATTACTCATTGTCTGTAATCCAATCAGAGAATGGCGCTAACATGGATATCGAAATCACCGCAGTTTACACAGGTTCAGGAACCAAAAACGTTTACCTGTATGCAGCGGTTACTGAAGAGAAAGGATTCGAACCTTACACGGCGGGTAGCGGATCAGACCACCCACCTAACCTCTGGAAAAAGTGGCTACTCAACGGTAACAACAACGGGTTTGAGACATTCTCTTTAACATCCGGAACACCAGTGACAAAATCCTGGACAGTACCAACTTCTACCGCTAGAGCTGTCAGTGGAATAAGTTCAGCGGACAATTTCCTAACAGTCGCAGCATTACTGGATGGAGACCACACCACACATCGTGGAGTATTATCTGCATCTGATTCGAATATGGCTCCGTTGATTGATGTAGGAATTAAATCGTTCACTGCTACCAATCCAAGCGCTCAAATGGGCGGATACATCAACGGCGACATTCTAGATTTGGAAGCAACGGTTGCAAACAACGGAGTTGACGCCTACACCGACGGAGGAGATGTCAAATTCTTCTACAGAGATGGGCCAACTAAAAACTACATTGGCACATCAGCGCCACTTTCCAACTTTGCGACATCTGGAGCCACACAGACATTTACAACCACAGTAGATACAACCAATCTACCAGAAAATGCATACCAAACAACATTTGGTGTAGAGATTACAAATCTTGTAGCAGACAAAAAATCCAGCAATAATGAAGGTTCAGAAACCGTCGCTCATGATTTGAAACCAGTAGCAAGAAAGGCACAAGTAATAGGTTCCAATGAAATTTCTAGAGGAGACAACTTCCTAATCGAAGCAAAGGTTTCAATCAACGACGCAGTCGACCTGAATACCTCATTCTTCACTTTCGATGTAGAAATCTCACCTACAGGACAAGATGCATGGTTAGGAGGAACAGAATATGTCGTTGGAGGAGACCAGATATTCCAAGAGGGGACAAATAACGAACACAGACAGTATTTGATCAAACCTACCATGGAGATGGGCGCTGGTGAATATGACATCAGAATAAGAGCGATTGACAACAGAATGCAAGTCAGCGACTGGCAAGTCACCGAAAGTGGTTTTGAACTGATGAACGCAATTCCAATCATTACTGCAGAACCAATTCCGACAGTTAAAGTGCAAACTTCCACTAAAGTTTCAATGATAGGCAACATAGAAGACGCAGAAACACCACTAGGAGACCTAATTGTAACCAGTTCCAGCCCTAACTTTGTAGCTTGGCATCCAACCACAGAAGAGATTGAAGTTTACTTTGAAAATATCAAATATGTCAACGGACAACCTACTGCAACAGGAATTGAAGTTTCTGTTGATGATGGAATCGACATAGCTTACGGAACATTGCTATTCAACGTAATTGAAAACGGCCAGCCAAGATGGACAGGTATAGCAAAGCAGTTTGTTGATGAAGGCTCATCTTCATCATTGAGCCTACTTCCGTACGTCTCTGACACCGATGACAGCGGAAATCCATCCTCTGCTGATGATTTAGTTTTGGCAATAGTTGATAATACAAATCCAGAGTTACTTGATTTCGACTTGCGTGGTTTCACTCTAAATTACGCTACAATGGATGACGATCTCAATGGCGAAACAACAGTCACAATTCGCGCTAGTGACGGAGAACAATATTCCGACCAGATGATTACAATCGCAATCAATCCAATCAATGACGCACCAAGACTCGACCTTTCTGAGTACCAAAACCTCAGATTGAAAGTCGGAACCCAGAAAGTGATTTACCTTTCTGAAATTTTGACGGACATTGATGGCGATGTCGACGAAGTGACTGTTTCAGCTAGCAACGAAGTACCAGGTTCGGCTAGAGTAAGTTTCCTTGATAATACTCTTACATTATCATGGGACCAAGAAGGAATGCAAACGGTTACAATCCAAGCAGAAGACAGGTATGACGCTAACATTTACACAATCGTAGTCGATGTCTACGACAGTATGCCACTGCTCGTCGGAACTGGCCCTGATGCTGATGTGAATGTCGATGTCTCTAACGTTTACATCGGCGAAACACCTGAAGTTACAATGTTCCTAAACAAGGATGATGTCACAATTACATCACTAACAACAACTTGGCAACTATGTAATGCTCTGACAGGAATCTGTCAGTTCAACCAAGTCAATGAACACGACATTACTCAAAAGAGCTTAGGATGGACTTTCGACCCATTGGATGGACAAATCGGAGAAAATGGAATGCGAAACATGGACTATGTTACAGTCGCAAAGGTAGTCGCTATCGCATCTAACGGTGAAAAATTCCAGTACCAAGACAGCAATCTAAAGTGGACTGCTGAGGAAGAAGTACCTGGACCAGAAACTATGACAGTCGAAGAAGTCGATGCATTGATTGCAACCCTAGACGCTGAAATTAAATCCCTAGAAGAGCGAATATCCCAGTTAGAAGAAGGTTCAACAGCCTACACTGAAGCGGTAGCGGACTTGGAAGATTTAGAATCAGATAGAGCAGAAGCATGTGAATACACAACTTGTGACGAAGCAAGTTCCGCCATCACCGACGCAACTGAAGGCGGAATGGATATCATGGTGATTGGAATAGTCGTAGGAGTAATAGTAATCGCTCTGTTAATTGGATTAATGTTCATTCGAGGTGGAAACGAAGGATCAGGACCAGTAGTCGTCGACTGGGCTAATCAGCTACCTGCTCATGACACTGTCGCAAATTCAATGTATGGTGGAACTCAGGAAATTTTCCAAACACCTGTTGCTGCGCCTGCACCAGTACCAGCTACGGTTCCAGCCGGAGCCCCTCCACTACCAGCAGGAGGACTACCTGCAGGATGGACTATGGAACAGTGGGCTTACTACGGACACCAGTATCTCGAACAAAATAACCACCAGTGAACAAATTCGTCAGGTTGAATAAGCCTGCGAATACACAAACCCATAAAATGGACCAGTTCGGAGGGTTAAGTGTGTCAGACGAAGATATAGTCGCCGAGACCAATCAAACGGAGGATGAGGTCGTTGAGGAATCCTCTGAAGAAGAGGAGCAAATGGTGACATTTTGGAGTCCGGAATCAGGTAACAATGTGGAGATAAACGACACACCAGTAGATGAATGGATAAGAGGGATAGATTTTGTTTCTACACAAGACGTACCCATCCCGGAAAGACTCGTAGACCAAGTAATTGGTCAAGAAGCTGGTTCGGTTGTAATTAAGAAAGCCGCAGAACAAAGAAGACACATGATGATGATTGGCGACCCAGGGACTGGAAAGTCAATGCTTGCAAGGTCCATGACAGAACTGCTCCCACAAGACAAATTGGAAGATATCTTGTGTTACCCTAATTCCGATGACGAAAACGAACCTAGGGTTAGAACAGTTCCTGCAGGGAGAGGAGACAGAATAGTCAAATCTCAAAAAGAAGCGATTAGAATTCAAAAAGAAAAGAGCCAAAAAATGCTGATGATCGGATTCGTCGCAGTCGCATTCCTACTTGCGATTGTCGCAATTCAGAGTGGAGATATCTTGACATTACTATTCGGCATGCTACTTCTTATGTTTGGATACATGTTCCTTCGTTCAAGATTGGGTGGAGCAGAAGAAAATCGCATTCCTAAGGTTCTTGTTAAGCACCAAGCAAACGATTCACCACCCTTTGTGGACGCAACTGGAACTCTCTCTGGGAGTTTACTTGGCGACGTTAGACACGACCCTTTCCAGAGCGGTGGAATGGAAACTCCTGCGCACGAAAGAGTAGAACCCGGTGCAATTCACAGAGCTCACGGCGGTGTTCTGTACATAGACGAAATCAACTTGTTGAGACTGGAGGAGCAACAAGCACTTCTTACCGCAATGCAAGAAAGAGCATTCCCCATATCAGGTCGCTCTGAGCGCTCAAGTGGTGCATTAACGAAGACAGAAGCCGTACCATGTGACTTCATACTAATCGCAGCTGGCAACTTGGACGCAATTCAGGGAATGCACCCGGCTCTTCGAAGTCGTATTCGTGGATATGGATATGAGGTATATGTGAACTCACACATGCCAGACACAACTGCAAATAGAAGGAGATTAATCAGGTTCATCGCTCAAGAAGTTAGAAGAGATGCTGGCACATCAAGAGAAATTCCTCACTTCGACAGGTCTGGCGTTTCCCTAATTTTGAGAGAAGCGCAAAGAAGAGCAGGAAGAAGAGGAAAACTTTCACTCCGGCTCCGTGAGTTGGGTGGATTGGTGAGAATCGCTGGGGACCTCGCTTGTGAGGAGGGAGCAGAATTTACAACATCCAAGCACGTCCTGGCTGCTAGAAACATAGCAAAGCCACTAGAACAGCAGGTGGCTGACAGAATGATTGAGCGAAGACAAGAATATTCCCTTGTAGTTAACTCCGGCAATAGAATTGGTAGAGTAAACGGATTAGCAGTATTAGGAGCAGACTCTGGCTTATCTGATTACAGTGGAATCATGCTACCTGTAGAGGCACTCGTGACACCATCACTTGGTGGTGGCGGAAAAGTGTTAGCAACGGGAGGTTTGTCAGACCTAGCTAAAGAGAGCGTTACCAACGTAAGTGCTGTCATCAAGAAACTAACAGGCAAGGATGTATCTGATTACGACATACACATTCAATTCGTCGACACTCACGGTGTTGACGGTGACTCCGCATCCATAACAATCGCAACTGCGATTATATCCGCATTAGAGAACATTCCAATCAGACAAGATTTGGCAATGACCGGTAGTCTTTCTGTAAGAGGAGAAGTACTACCTATCGGAGGAGTGACGGCAAAAATTGAATCCGCCGCAAAATCCGGAATAAAAACAGTTGTCATACCGAGAGCTAACGCTCAAGATGTTCTATTGGACGATCAATTCGAAAATATCGAGGTAATTCCTGTCGACACACTTGATGAAGTTATGGAACACGCTTTACTCATTGGAGAAAACAAAACAAGCCTCGTGGAGAGATTGTCTGCAGTCATCGATAGGTTGACACCTGAAGTGACACCAAACAAGCAAGCATCGTGAATTTTGTAGACCACTATATCTCAAGTAGTTGTGATTGTTGAGGATACCATGGGCGAAGTTGCGGATAGTAGTTCTACTTTCCAAGATAGGATGGCGATTATATCACATTCTCTCATCATACTCACCATAACCTGTCTGGCAATGATTCATCTCGAAAGTGTGCTTAAACCATTCTTTATCGCACTTGGCATCTACTTTGTTCTAAAACCGGGAGCAGACTATCTATCGAAAAACAGTTTTCCCGTTTTCTTATCATACCTAACGATGCTATTGCTATTCATTTTGGTAATTACTTCTGCCGCTTTCTTTGCGTGGTCACAAGTTCAAGGATTAGTTGAGGACGAAGATAAGCAAACCGAGTATGATAGAAAACTCGACCAAAGATGGAAACAGCTCAAGAACGCTCCTCTACTAGGTGATGTAATAAAAGACGCAACTGGAGATGATTCCCAATCATTTGCATCTGGATTGCAATCTCTTGGTATTGGTTCGGGAGGCGGTACTGGCGACTTGGTGGGTTCTGTTGTTAGTGGATTAGGCTCATTTATAACAACTGGAATAACCGTACTTTTCTTCTTAATATTCATTATTTTTGAAGCACATTTGCTTCCTGGCAGAATCGAAAGAGCGTGGCCAAATTCAAACTCAGAAAAAATGGAAGCTATCCAGAATCAAATAGAAGAAGGTATCAACACATACATCGTTGTAAAAACAGGTTGTGGAATCGGTAGCGCAGTAATTGCAGCAGTCGTGATGATGATTTTTGGAATTGACCTTTGGTTCGTTTGGGCGGTTTTGACTTTTATCCTGAATTACGTCCCGTATATCGGGTCCCTAATCGCAACCATTCCTCCTCTAATCATTGGTTTGATTTTACTTCCCCCAATAGGACTACTTGCACTTACTGCATTACTACTCGTCAATCAACAAGTTTGGGGTAATTACATCGAAACTAAATGGGCAGGTAGAGCACTTGACTTATCGCCTGTTATACTGTTATTGATAACAGCATTTTCGTTCTGGCTTTGGGGAATCACTGGAATGATCCTTGCAGTTCCACTATTTGCAATTGTCAAAATCGTACTTGAAAATATCGAAGAAACGAGACCTATTGCTATACTCATCTCTGAAAGAGCGCCTACATTGAATGAAGCTTGGCAAGATGCTCTTAGGGACGGAAACCTTTCTGTTGGAGAGTATCATAAGTTAACTGAATTACAAAAACGCCTTGGCGTGTCAGATTCAGAAGTCACACGGATATCTGGAATATCTGCTATTAAGATAATCCTGCAACGAGGCAGAGCAAGGATTGGGGAAATCGATTTCGTATTGTCAGCCTCGGTTGACACAATTTATTATGATATTATGAAAGACAATCTTGCCGTTGGTAAAATTACCAAAAGTGTGAGGGATGACTTAGAGAAACTGAAAGACCTTCTATCCGAAGAAGAATAATCAGAAGGATTCTCGTAGAAGTTTCTCCAATTCTGTGTTAATCATAAGAATCAGAGTTCCAAACTCCGGAGGAATGTTCGGGTCTTCGTAAAGTTCCTCTAACTTATTTTGAGTCATTGCTATTCTAACATCCATTTCCTTGGATTTGTTTAACAACCAACTTTCACAAGATTCTTTAGCCCCTTTACGGATATTCCTAGGAACTTTTGGGTCATCTATCTGGTTGATTACGGTCGCTATTTGCTCAAGTTTTGTTTCGATATCGGACATGATTATCACCTGCACAAAGACCCGTGCAACACCTCGACTGGTGTGGCGGATTTAAGTTAATTGCCAGTACCCGATATAACATGGAGTCCACAGAAATCATATCTTGGACTCGGATTTTGGTCTTGATTGGAGCCTTGGGAATCGCAGCATGGTTAGACCACAAAGAAAGAAGAGTCCCAAACCAATTTTGGATTACATGGTCTAAACCAGCTATTTTTTTGTGGACAGTTGACCTTCTCAACCAAGAAGCAGATTGGTATATTTTTGCGTCCGCTGCAGCCGTTGTTGCTTATGCTTCGATTGCGGTTATTGGAAGGCCTTCTGTGGCAGACATAAAACGAAAAAACCCACTGGACATAGCGGTTACATTTTGGTATCTAATCGGGATTTTAGGATTATCCTATGGCATTTCTAATCACTATTCAGATGACCTGATAGGCATACTAAACGGGGAAGGAGAAAAGCAATCTATTCTTTGGTGGTCTACTGTATCAGTTTTCATACCAATTGCTCTAGTTGATTTTGCCTGGAGGGCTAGACTAATTCACGGAGGAGCAGACTGTAAAGGTTTGATGTGGGTATCGATACTATTGCCTTCTTGGGCAAGCGTTCCAGTTGTATTTTCCGATTACATGGATGAAGTTGTTTTAGCAATGCCTCCTGCCATAGCACTGCTAGTTTGGGGAGGTTTTGCATTCCTAATTTTACCGCTGGTAATGGTTGTAAAGAACTTAAAAAATGGTCAAACAAATATGAAACTAATTTGGCATGCTGAAAAAATGAATGTTGATGAAGTCATGAATTCGCACGTTTGGTTGTTGACTTCTATCGTTGAATTGCCCAATGGGGAAAAGAAAATTGTTCACAAGACAAGGGCACCATCAAGGACACCGACAAGTGAAGAACTACAATCATCGATTAATGAATTAGTTGACAATGGTGTTGATTCTGTTTGGATTACAAGGAAATATCCTCTTCTTGTATTCTTATGGCCAGCAACGCTACCGCTGTTGCTTATTGGCGGACCTATGGCATTTTTATTACCATTCTTGGGCCTATGATCAAGCACCCTTTCTCTCGATATTCTTAGGGCGTAGTCCTTTGTAGCTACATTTTCTACAAGACTTAGCTCGAACTGCATTTCTAGCATTACACTTCATACAGATGCTTCGCTTTAACATGCGATTCTCTGCTTCAGGGAAACGAGCCATATTCCGCCGACCGACTTCCCATATTTAACCCAAACCATCCCCAATTTACCTCTTAATTCAAGGGAAGCAACCATCTCGATACATTTGTGCGAATCATTCGACTACCGGGAATCCATCACGATTCAAATGCAATAATTTTTGCAGGTAAGGAATCCAATATACTCGTCGACACAGGCACAAATTGGCACCAAATGCTACAGGTTGAGAGAATAATTGGACACATAGGAGATGACTCAACTATCGAAAAAATCCTACTTACGAGTCAGAGATTTCCCTTCGCAGGAGCCGCGAAGTACATCAGTGAGGCATTTTCTAATGCCCCTATATACATACACTCTGATGCGGTTTCTGTTATGGAGACCGGTGATTTTTTTTCAACTTGGGCGAACCGGTATGATTCAGATATGCCAAGCACAAAGTGTAACGCCATTATGCAAGGAGACAAATTCAATCTTGGGGATGGAGAATTAGTCGCTATATCTTTACCTGGCCACTGCCCTGACGGAGTGGGTTTCTTCGAGACGGAGAGGGAGGTATTAGTTGCTGGTGCTTTGATACCTAGAGCAGACAATCCAACAAGGTGGGATATGCCCGGAGGTAGCTTGCCTGAACTTATTACTTCATTCAAGACAGTGTACGACCTCGCACCAAAAAGTATAGTCCCCGCTCGTGGATCTAGCATTAGAGGAGAGAATAGAGTCGAGGAAGTTTTGAACCAACACCTCAGTTTCTTCGAGGACTGCCAAGAAAATTCTGGCCAAGTGCCGAGAAGTTGGCCTAGACCCGCAAGAACTGCATATTTTCTGGTATCAGACCCACCGTGGGCCCTCAAAGAAAAGTAATCAAGCAGGCGCCATCAAAGTCTTCTCACCCAACCAATCAACTACCTTTCTCTCCCATCCCTGATGGATGTGGAGATTAGTTCCTTCGACCTTTAGGGCAGATGCTGGACCATCCAATTCGAATAGAAGGACCATATTGTTTGGAACATTTTGACCCACCATGATCACTTTTCCATCTTCACATCCTACTAGAATACTATCTCCGCTAATTGAAGAGCAACATATAGAACGAATTCTGGACATTCCCACTACGTACCTCTCGATTAATTCCATTCCTGGAATAGAAACGAAACTAACTCCACCATAATCGTCTCCGATAACCACTCGGTCAATTCGACCGTTTGGTCCAACCAAACCCAGAATTACGCTGGCTTGAGCTGGTAACTTTAGTCTTCTTTCCCGTTCACCCTTCTGTTTCCAGATAATTGATGCATCATCTAAAGCGACTAATGTGCCATATCTGGTCACAAGGGACCTAATCACTGCTCTGAACTGTCTCATGACATCTGAAACATGCTACTTCAGTACACCTACTTTCCTAACAGGGTATGAGTGAAAGTGAAAGTGATTAAAACTGAGTATTCTTCTCGTCTTTATTGTCTTTCTTCCAAGCCCTGTAGCAACTCTTGCAGACTCTAACACGATTCTTCCTTACCGTGAATGTTCCTTCGCCCCAGGTCTCAATTGCATTTTCCTGACTCAATGACCTGCCACCCATGTGCTTGTCAGCATATCCTTTGCAATCATTGATACAACATGACATCTCTCCAATCTTTTCTTCCTTTACCTTACCACCCTTCTTCTTTGAACTTGAAGGGACCCTTACCTTACGCTGAACACTATTTGTCCTTCGGCTACTCATGATTATGCCCCGTAGGCTACATCTCATCAAGATTGTGACGTATCAAGCGAGGTCTAATGCCAACTCTATGTTTCTTAGAAGGCCTCTGATTGTAACTTCTGAGACGTCCGAGTGCTTACAGATTTCACCCTGTGTTCTCTTGTGAACGGTTCCTTTTGTCGCCGCATATATGATAGCAGCAGCTACTCCGACTGGTTTCTTGCCCTGCCAAAGTTCTGTCTTTGGTTTGACTTTAGACCACAAAGCATCCAAATCCTTTCGAATAGAAGGCGGAAGGTTCAGTTTTGAAATCAATTTGTTGAAAAATGTGTCCGGAGTAACCAGTTTCTGAAGCCCTAGTTCTCTTGAGATCTGCCTAATCATTCTCGACAGCATTTTTTCCTCGACCTTGAATCTCTCAACGAGTTCCTTGATTTGTACAGGCGCTCCATCTCTTCTCGCTACTAGGTAGCAAACGGCAGCGGCTACGCCATCAATTGACCTTCCAGCAACGTATCCTGACATTGATAGCTTAGAATACAACCTTGCCGCTACTTCCTGTTGCTGTTTCGTTAGTCTGGAAAAATTTCTAATTAAGTCGTTAGCCTTGACCAGGTTCTGCATTCTGCTTCTCCTTGTCTGACTCCTCTCGTCAATAACTCTCCTTCTTCTGAAGTCTCTGAGGTTTTTGCTGCTTATACCATACCTTGAGGCGCCTGAAGAGGTGAGGTCCGTTCTTGAGATGTGGGTATTCAACCCTCTATCGGCCCAGAGATATGAAGGCGCTTGGCCGACTCTTGACCTGTCCCCTGATGAATTCTCAAAGTTAGTCCATTCAGCTCCCGGGTCGATTGTGTTCTCTTCAACCACCAATCCGCAGTTGCTGCATGAAACCTCTCCCATAGAGTGGTCTGCCTTCCAATCGGTTACTCCACAGTCCTCGCAAGGGCTGGTGTGCCCCTCGACAATTGCCTTGTGTGGCCTTGCCGAACCAAGGCTACCTCTTGATTCGTTCTTTCGCCAAATTCCTGTTTCTTGCTTTTCTTGTTCCTTGTCTACGTCGTCTCTAAACATCTTATCAACCTCGGGTTACTTAATAGGTGGCTACGGCTTATATAGTTATCTATTCAAAGGGGGTTTTTCGCCTCGCAATCCTATAACTAACAATCGCCTCCCACTGTAACATATCTAAGTGGGTGGCGACCTATTTAAACCCGTGGTTTTCTTGCATCAAAACTGGAAAATTAATTCGCGATTATGTGCAATAATGTTCCATTATATGTACCCAAATTTACGCATTCTCACTTTTGTCAGATTAACATAACTAAGCGATTATATTATCCACCTAATGCTATGACAGTTGATTGACGAAGATGCCAGCAACCGTAGTTCTAGGAGCCCAATGGGGAGATGAAGGTAAAGGCAAATTAGTAGACAGATTAGCCGAATCTGCTACGTGGGTTGCAAGGTTTCAAGGTGGAAATAACGCCGGACACACTGTTGTTTTAGGAGATAGAGTTCTCAAATTCCACTTGCTTCCATCAGGAATCACAAGGGAAGATTGTGGCCTTGTACTTGGGGATGGAATGGTAATTGACCCGTGGGTACTCGACAGAGAGCTAAACGACTGGACTGCTGGAGGTGGTGTTGACCCATCAGGAAATAGATTATTCATTTCAAACAGAGCACATATAATCCTGCCATATCATACATACATCGACGGCTTGGATAAAAAAATTGGAACTACTGGAAGAGGGATTGGGCCAACTTATGCTGACAAAATTAACAGAATTGGTTTAAGGTTCGCCGACCTAGACTATTGTGACTTCGATGAAATGGCTAGTCGCCAAAACAAAAGCTTGGAATCCGCAGGTTGTACTCAGAGAGTGACTGCTGAAGAATTGGAAGAACAGATTGGCTGGATTAAGAATAGATTTGCAACCGCCATTACCGATACCGGCATACTGCTTGACAATGCTCTGAAAATGGGTGAAAGGATCATACTCGAAGGCGCACAAGGTTGTCTCTTGGATATCGATCAAGGTACTTTTCCATTCGTCACTTCTTCTGTAACATCAAGGGGAAACGCAACTCACGGAGCAGGAATTCACCCAGGGCATGTTGACAACGTAATTGGAATTACAAAAGCCTACATTACAAGAGTAGGGCATGGCCATATGCCTACAGAATTATTCGATGAGGTAGGCGACCACTTGGGAACAGTAGGTCATGAATTCGGCACTACAACTGGGAGAAAGCGTAGATGCGGTTGGTTTGATGCGGTTGTTATGAGACATGCAAATAGAATTAACGGATTTACGGAAATCGCTCTAACTAAACTCGATGTCTTGGGAGGATTAGATGAGATCAACATCTGTGTGGGTTACCAAATGGGTGATTCGGAAATTCATGAAATGCCGGCTAGTGCGATTGCTTTGGAAGATTGTGAACCAATCTATGTAACAATGCCGGGCTTTGCTGGCCATTCAACTGAAGAGTGGCTTGGAATAGCGCAAAAATGTAATGCTGAAGGCTTAGGATTTTCAGGACTTCCCGCTGCGGCTCAGAATTATATCACTAAATTAGAATCGATTTTGGGAGTACCAATTACCTCTGTTGGTCTTGGTCCAGACCGTGACGCAACAGTAGACCGCGTGTGAATCCTCAAAAGGGAGAAACTTTCCCGCGGTAAATAGGGGCGCTTAGCTCAGCTGGAAGAGCGCTTGGTTTGCAACCAAGCGGCCGGGGGTTCAAATCCCCCAGCGTCCACCATCCCTATTCGCAACACTGTAACTATTGATACATTCCACTATGTTTGTCCCGGAGGAAGCAAAGTAGTGACTGATTTCTCTGAATGCGAAGGAAATATTGGGACAGGAGGAACAAATGTAACACTAATTGTCGACCCTAACTCAAATTCATCAAATGACTACATCACTTGTGAAGGTGGACTTGCAATAGTTTTGGATAAGGCAAATTGCCCTGAAAACTCAGCAGACTCAGCTTCCAGCAATAATGCTGATACTAGTTCAGATTCGGATTTGATGCTAATGTTCATGATTGGCACCTTTGCTATGTCGGCGATAGCAGTATTGGTTGTTTTGATTAGAAAACCTATGAAGTTAGATTCCAATTTAAATCAGATTGAATCAACAGAGAGTTTGTTCAAAGAAGAAAAGGAGATTCCAAACTTGGCAAACCTTCCACCGTATGCACCGGTTAAAGACAAAAACCAAGTTCCAAGTAAAAACATGATCGGACAATCACATGAAGGTAAAGAATGGATAGAGTGGCCCGCCGGTTCCAACAACCATTTTTACCGTGAAATCGGCTTTGGCGGAGAATGGCAAAAGTTTGAATGAGTTTTCTGATACAAACGGCATATCAGTAGCGTTATAAGAATCCGCCTGACCAGTAATTTCATGGTACTGTCCAGTCGCTACGTTGTTTTCTCAGCGATTTTTATCCAATTGCTAATGGTAAGTGCTGTTGCATCGCCTTTGACAAATGGATTGAATCCACTTGGAGATTACACAAAAATGAATGCTGACCTGCAAGAAGAGATCGATTCCTCAGAAGATAGTAAGATAATTCCAGTTATTTTCCAGCTCCAATCACCGATTACGAGTGATGATAAAGTGAATTTGAAAGAATTAGGATTCGAGTTGTTAGGAACCATTCCCCTCTTAGATGGGGGATTGGTCGAAGGTACAGCACAAGATGTTCGCCATCTCTCTAATTGGGACCGAATTGAATACCTCGAATTAGACAAACCGCTTGAGTTCTTTTATCTTCCACCAGAATGGGGTGGACAAGAGGAACCTAGCCCTGGTATAATGATGCATGAAACAACGCATATTGTTACAGCGACTGATTCTTGGAGTAGGGCTATCATTTCTCCATATGGCGATGTTGAGTATGAAACCGACTTATCGTTTACAGAATGGGATGGGGATGGAACCGCAATCGTTGATTTGGACACGGGCGTAGATGCTGGACATCCAGACTATGATTATCTTGAACCATGGACCGGTGATAAAGCAATTTACTCTGCAAAATTCGATGGAATAGGCTGGACTGAGACTCGTAATTCAGACACTTCCTCCGGACACGGAACACACGTCGGAGGAACTATCGCTGGTAACGGAGATGCTTCTAGCGGACGAAGAGCAGGAGTCGCCAAGGGTGGACAATTAGTCGCATTAGGAACCGGGGATGGAGCGTCTATCTTCGCAGCAACACAGGGCCTTGAATGGACTTATGCACACTCAGTACCCGGACAAAATCCATATCACATTAGGGTAGTTTCAAACTCTTGGGGCACGGATGGAGATTACGACCCTAACGGAGTAATTGCTCAACTTACAGACAGGCTAACTTTTGAAAACGGAGTTGCGGTTATATTTGCTGCATCAAATTCAGGTGGTTCTGGGACAGAATGTTCTGGAGACCTCAGAACTAACGTTTATGCTAATACTCCATCGGCTATTTCAGTCGCAGCCCTAACTCACGACGGAACTGCTGTGACTTCATTCTCTTCGAGAGGATGTATGAATCAACAACACACCTGGCCGGATGTAGGAGCGCCTGGCAGAGACATCTGGGCTACTGCGCCAAGAGGGACCGCTATTGATGCTTCAACAAGAACACAAGGTGACCTGTACTATATGGCGATTTCAGGAACCTCAATGGCGACTCCACACGTTGGAGGTATTGCTGGCTTGGTTTTGGACGCCGCGCCTTCGCTAAAGGTAGCAGACTATCACAGAGATGACCACGACTTCGGCAGTAGTTTAGTTGGTGGTGAAGGCACTGCATCCTATGGCCAGTTCGAAAACTGGGATAATGAGAACTTTAGTAGAGTTCACGAATTTGAACTGATAATCGAACTCACTTCGAGATATGATGGAATGGCAAATTCTTGTGAAGATGGAAACAGTGAAGATTCCTGCAACGACATTCCTCCAGAATGTTACAGAAGCGCTACTGGACAATGTCACGACTGGAGAGTAGGTCATGGACTTACAGACACAGATGCAGCAGTTGCATTAGCAAGAACTCTTCAACTGATGAGAGACCAAGACGGTGACGGGATTGTAGACCATCCGGAATACACTGTTTGGGACGCGTATGAGATTTACGAAGAAATGATGACTACGGCAACTATTCCGGTCAACACCGATAGAGTAAGGCACGCTTGGAAGGGGGATTGGAATCACTTCAACAACGGAGCGAACGGAGCAGTTTACTACACAGAAGATTCTCATTATGTTTGGATTCCAAACGGAACTGAACGCTTAGAGGCAACCTTTACCGCTTCCGAATTTGAATTAGAGACTGGACAGGCAGGACAACTTCAACTTTCAATAGACCTTGGTGAGGATGGAAACAATGACGCTCAAGGTCAAGGATCAAGACTTGCAGACACATGGTATTACGATCTCGATGTCGATAGTTCCGCCTGGGGCAAGTGGGCTCACTTTGACGTATCTGGGCAGGCTGTAACCCTCTGGGGAGTTTTGGAAGACCCTGAATTCTTTGAATCAAGAATTCCATACACTGTTGACGTTGTTCTGACCCTAAATCTGAACGAGCCAGTTGACATTTCAATTGAGCAAAGGCCTGATTTCTTTTCCGATTTAGACCCGACGTCTCCTTCCGAGATGTATGATTCAGACATGGATGGCATGTTGACTTTCACGAGATTAGCATACGACCAAGCGTCTGTAGTCGCTCTAATCAAGCCCAAAGATATGGGTGACGATAATTCGAATGACGGATTCTTCTCATCCATTGCTGAACTTTACGCTGAATATCCGTTTGTCATGTTCGTGCTAACCTTCCTAATGATAGCGGGAATGATTGGAGTAGGCTATGCGATAAATAACCAGAATCAGAATCGTGTTATCCTAACTACTGAAGAGGAAAATGACCCGTTTTTAGATGCTGAATTGCTTTAGAATCCGGAATAGACAAAAATAACCAAATGCTACCTTATCAGGCATCAAAGCATGTCAAGCAACCCATTGATTGACAGCCTCAAAGCAAACAACACCCTTTACTCATCGAGTTTCGATGGAAAGGATGTACCTGGAAGGGCTAGAGAGAAATTGTTAATCCTAACCTGCATGGATTCTAGAATAATTCCTCACGAGGTATTTGGTCTTGGCATAGGTGATGTGAAAGTTGTAAGAAATGCAGGAGGTCAACTCAACCCTGAGGTAGAGAAAGACATCGTGCTAGCAAGTTACCTGTTAGATTGCAATTCAATCGTAATTATGCCACATACTCGCTGTGCTATGGCAAGCCTGCCGTTGGCAGATGTTCGCCACAAATTATCAGACATGTCTGGCAAAGATTTCTCTGATTTTAATCCAAGAATGATCGACGATGCAAATTCCAAACTCCGAAATGATGTTGCAACCCTTCAAGCCAATCAACTCTTGAAAGATGGAGTCCAAGTCTATGGAGCCATCTATGATGTTGATACGGGTCTAGTAAACTGGGTTGATTAGGAATCTTCAAAGCTGTTTAGATGGGCTTCTAATTGCAATAATTCAGTAGACAAATCTACTTTTTTGTCCTCTTCCAATTCTTCGTTTTCTAACTCTTGGCGGAGTTCTTCGATTCGCTGTTTCAACTCAGCTCTTTCTTCAGCCAACTTTGCTTCATACTCAGCATCTTTTAGTTTGGCTTCTTCTTGTCGCCTTTCCTTGTCTTCTTGCTGTTGTTTTTCTTGTTCGCGAAGAAGTTTGGCTTCATTGTCATCGATGTTTGCTGGGACATACTTCAATTGCATGTGTGGATAAGGAATTTCAATATCCTCTTCTCTGAATCTTTCAAGGATAGATGTTTGCAACTGGTCTTTTGCAACCCACTCATCTCCGTAGTCTTCTACCCAACAATTGATTCTAAAATTCAAGCATGAATCCAGCATTGCTGTAAACAAAATAACTGGGGGGGGTTCTTGTATAACCAATTCATTTTCTTCAATTATCCCTCGAAGTATAGTTTTAACGTGAGCAGGTGATTCATCATAACCTACAGAAACATCCAAGCGTAAATTGACTCTTCTAGGAGCATTTTCTGGACCGCCTCTAGCGAAGTTAGTTACTATAGAGGATGCAATAGTTTTGTTAGGTACAATGACCAGATGCTCGCTACTAGTACGTATTTTTGTCGACAAGAACCCAATTTCTGCTACGGTTCCAACCAAGGTATCCATCTGTATTTTATCCCCAATTTCATACGGTTTATCAATCATTAATTGGGCTGAAATAATAAAATTCGATGCAGATTCTTGCATAGCCATTCCAATAACCAATGAGAAAATTGTCAATGATGCTAAGGCCGCAGTAATATCAACATCTAGATGGGACAATATCAGAAGAATTGCACTTGCCCAAATTACAACTTTGGTTAAACCGGTGATAATAGTTGTAGCACCTACTAAACCTAGGTCAGCCTTCTCATCCAATTTTTCAAGGGCAGGAGGAAGCATCATCGTTGCAGATTTTGAGAGGAACTTGCCAGTTAGTAGCATCAATATCAAAACTGCGAGAGTTGCTGTAATTGAAGCGGAAATTGAATCTTCTTCAATCGCCCAAATGACGGTTAGATACAATCCAAGAAGGAATATTGCATAATTGAATAATGGTGTCGCCAAGACTATTAATTCATCATCCCATGAGGCTTCAGACCTACTTACAACCCATTTTGCGGGGGTCCAAACCGAATATCGGAAAAATATTGAGCCCAGAATTGAGAAGACTATACCGAAGATTATTTTCTGATAGGGTTCTAATCCTTCTAAATCGGATAAATACTCTTCAAAGACATCCCACATACACTTACGTGGTTGTTTTCTATCATCAACCCTTTGCTGAATCGAGGATAGGAAGATTTACTTGAGACATCACGATGGAGATGCATGAAGCGATTCTTACTAATTTGCACAATAATGCTACTTGCGCCTTTTGCAAGCATGGCAAATGCAGCACCAGTAATGAGTACTCAAGGCTTTACAAATTCAACCTTGGATTTAGCAGTATTGTCGCAAGACCACTATGTTACGCATAATGGAACTGACATTTTTCTAAGAAGCAATTCAAACGGTCAAGTTTTGCAATCAGTTAACTGTTCAACTTGGAACACTGATGCAACTAAAAACCAATTTACTGTTTCAGAAGATAGAAGCACAATATTATGTGGAAATAAAAAGTTAGGCTATCAAAACCAGTCGCTTGTTGTTCTCGACATTGGGAATTATGGGATTAGAATACTAGAAAAAAATGTAAACCCCTACGGGTATCAAAAAACTCATCGAATTGTTCCAAATTTCAATGGAACTATCGCTAATATTCCTGACCCTTTTTGTTATACAACTTCAACTAACACTGGTATTGAATTACATTTAAACGATTCAAACGGTACTAAGATCTCCTCAATCAAGGTTATTATCTCACCTACAACCCAAACAAAATCAAAAATTTTCATGACACAAGTTTTAGACAATCCAGAAAATCACGTCAAAGTTTACATTCGACAATACGGAGGTACTGTCAGCAATATTGGATATACTATGTGTCGAGGTGGCTCATTGTATTCGGCAGTTAATTATTACACAACGATAAATATGACTAACACTACTTCGAATGGAGATTTAGGAACAATAAATCCAACGAGTTGGACATCAATGAACTATGAGGCAGTCCCTGTTCCAGGTGCCCAAGGGTGTTTTTATTCAGCCAATGGTCAAACTTCTCGAAAGGAGCCTCTACTTATTGATAGTGGATACGGAGAGAATGTCTTTAGATATGGCACAGGAGGTGCATATCAAGGTAATGGCATTTGTAATTTCTATTTTTTGCATGAAAACAAGCAAGGAACAATTTCACAATTCCCTTCAGACATGCAGGTGAGTTACAGTGAGCCAACTTTTTCTGCTACACCTGATTGCCATATGGAGTTAACATCTTCTGCCTTTTCTTTAAATTCTACGCAAATATCAGGTGTTGGTCAGCCATTAGCAATGAACTGTTTGGATGACGAGAGTGCGATATTATCTGTAAATGGACGCCACTATTCATATTGGGAAGACAGTGATGGAGATGGATATAATGATTTAATTGACCCGTTTGAGTACGACTATTCACAATGGTCTGATATTGATGGCGATGGATACGGAGATAATCCTGCTCCAGCAAACCAGCCGGACCAATGCCCCTACCAAGCAGGGACAGCTTGGCGTAATGGCAAATCCGGCTGCCCAGATGCGGACAATGATGGTTTTGCAGATTCAGATGATGGATTTCCCCAAGATGCCACACAGTGGTCAGATTCTGATGGAGATTTACTAGGAGATAATTGGGGAAATCCTGCCCTAAACAGCACTCGCCTATCACATTGGCCGGGCGAATATGTTGCAAATGCAACTAACTCTGACCCTTCACCATACGATTTTGATAATGATGGGTTTGAGGACGGTATGATCTCAAACGCAATTTCACCTTATGATGACTGTGCTGCTGTTTATGGATTCTCTTATGTCGATAAGTATGGATGTCCAGACCAAGATTTAGATGGTCGAGCAGATATTGACGACCAATTCCCCAGTGAGCCAACCCAATGGAATGATTCAGATAATGATGGGTTTGGTGATAACTTTGGAAACGGGTCGTGGAATTTAACAAGAGACCCATCATTCCCAGGGATTTGGGTTTCTGGTGCAAAACAACAAGATGCTTGCCCTCTAATTGCTGGAAATAGTTACCAAGACGTTTACGGGTGCTTTGATGGAGATGGAGACGGTTATAGTTCCGCAAATGACTACGATGACGCTAATCCTGATGACTGGATTGATAGTGATGGCGACGGATTTGGTGACAATGTCGACCAATGCAGATTCGTCCCTGGCGACATGACTGATTTCAACTACAAGGGATGTCCAGACCAAGATAATGATGGAGTAACAGATTCTGAAGATAGGTTCCCTTACAACGCTGAAGAATCTGAAGATATCGATAATGATGGTTTTGGTGATAATAAAGCAGACAGATTCCCGCGTAACCCACTGGAGTGGGCTGATCGTGATTGGGATTGCAACGGTACATTTGACCAACTCAATCCAACTCCTCAAGATGGTAGCGGTTGTGGTGACAACTCTGATTTATTCCCTAATGACCCTTTGGAAAATCGAGATTATGATAAAGATGGGTTTGGTGATAATTCAGATGAATTCCCGCGTAATCCACTAGAGTGGGTTGATAGTGACTTTGATTGCAACGGTACATTTGACCAACTCAATCCAACTCCTCAAGATGGTACGGACTGTGGCGACAACTCAGATTTATTCCCGAATGACCCCACCGAAAAATCTGATGAAGATGGTGACGGAATTGGAGACAATACGGACGGGTGTATTTCCGACCGAGGCCCTTTCACTTCTGACCCGCCTGGATGTCCTGATGCAGATGGGGATGGAACTCCAGACCATTTGGATGAATTTGTAAACGATAGGTTTGAGCAAAAAGATTCTGATTCAGATGAATTTGGAGACAATTCCGATTACTGTCCTAACGAATACGGTACTTCAGACGAGGATTTACTCGGATGCCCGGATTCAGATGGCGATGGCTATGCAGACCTTTTTGACGACTGGCCTGCAGATCCCTCGGCTTGGTCAGATGCCGACAACGATACATTCCCTGACCAATTAGGAAACTCTAACAGCGATGATTGTCCCTCTCGATATGGATTATCGACAATAGGAATGCGAGGATGTGCTGATTTAGACGGCGACGGCATACCTGACTTAATTGATGGAGATATCGACCAAGATGGATACCTCAACGCAATCGAAGAAATATACGGTACAGATTCCTATGATGCCAACTCTACTCCAGATGACTTTGACAATGATAAAATCCCAGACAAAGAGGACGATGATGCCGATGGAGATGGTTTCCCGAATGAACTTGAAATAGAGAGAGAAACAGACCCACTTGACCCAAATGATACACCTCTGACACAAGCTCCCGGATTCTATCTTTCGTTCAATGATGGAATATCTTTCAGTAGCGAATATGACGAGGATGGTTTCGAGTTGTCTTTACTTCGGCTCAGAGATGAAATCAAAACTGTAGGATTGACTATTCTCTCAATAATTTTCTCAATTATGACTCTAAAACGTAAGACTAGAAGATATAATCGTATCAAGGATAGATTAGAAGACACAAATGAATTAGTAGAATTAGATGAAATTAGAGAAGAGATTGATGAAATCGTTGAGAAGGGTAAAATAAAACCGGAGCAGGGTCTTCTATTGAGGAATCTTTTCGAGCAAAAAGAGAAATTGATGTTAGGGATAATAGGTGAATTGAATGAGGATTTGGATGATGGATTCAAACAAGTTCCAGTCATAGAACCTAATGATAATTCTATGAATCAAAATTCTAGGGATGATGAACAAGTCCCGGACATAAAAATAGAGGGCGAAATGGGGGATGATGGTTATGAATACTACACAGACCCTGATGGAAAGGTATTCTATCGGCCACCAAATACTGATTCCCCTTGGTTGAAATTTGAAAGGTGAATAACAGACACATCTTAGATAAGTGATTCCTGATTATTCAGGAGTGATTTTCTTTCCATCAGCCATCTGTGCAAACCTGCCTTGTTCTCTTGGATGGACAACATCCGCAGAACTCCACGGCCAACCACCAAACTGTGTTGCTCGGTAATCAGCAAATGCCTCAACGATTTCCTTGTTGGTGTTCATTACGAAAGGACCGTATTTTACCACAGGCTCATCGATTGGCTTACCTTGCAATATCAGCACTCTTACCGGTTCATTTCCTGCGCTGATATTAACTGGGATACTTGGGTCTAATTGCATACCATATCTTGGAAGTAAAGACTGACCCTCTACATCCGCATTTCCGCCGTTGATGTGATACACCATTCGGTTTACTTTACCGTCCGTTGTTGGAACCTCAACAGACTCTCCGGGTTTGATAGAAATAATGTAAATTCCAACTTCATTTTCCGGATTGTGGGCCCATGAAGCCTTTGGAGCAGGGGGCGCTTGGATTTCATTCCATTTTCCTGAAATCACTCTTACAGATCCACCTAATATGTCACGAGATGGTACTTGGTTTGCCCATATCATCTCGTATCCCGGTTCTGCAAACTTGTCTTTCGCTGGCAAATTAAGCCAAATTTGGAACAGGTCAAGGCGGTTATCTTTGTCCGTGTTTACCAGAGGAAACATCTCAGAATGCATTAAGCCTGAACCTGCAGTCATCCATTGGACATCACCAAAACCATACCTGCCTGTTGCTCCTCCAGAATCAAAATGGTCAACTAGCCCCTCTAGGACTATCGTGACAGTTTCAAAACCTCTGTGTGGATGAGCGGGAAAACCTGGCACTACATCTCCATGATACATTTTCCAATCGTTTGCCTCATCAAAGTCAGAACCTATGTGCCTGCCAATTAGTGGCTCATTTGGCCCCATCAATTCGTTTCCAGCTGGGTATAGGTCGAGGTGATGAACACAGAAAAGAAACGGGTCGAGCGTATCACGAACAAAATCCATTGGTCTGTTGCTAATTACAGCCTTCTTGCCCATAACTCAGGGAATGGAACATCTAATTTGAATATGTGGTTTCTCTCGTGAAACTAATTATTCAATACTAGATTCTAGTTTTGGCTTTTCAGGAGGGAACCCAATAACGCTAGCAATCCAGCCAATGGCAGCACACATAACTACAACACCAATCGTTGAATGTATTGTCCATCCAAAAGGAAGAACGTGCAAATCTCCATTTTCAAACCAATAATTTACACCACTTATTTCACCTGCTCTGTAAAACCATGACACTAATACCACCATTACTTGGGTAGCTAAAATAAACGGAATGTAAAACTTAGGCCCCCATTTATTGTACAAAGGTAATGCTAATTCCACGATTAATGCCCAAGCAAGACCCATATAGATAACATTGTCATCGAATGTAGTGTAAAAGTACAATCCAATTGTGTGAAATGTTAGGATTAGAAACATTGTTCCTCTTGCTGGAGTCCACCTTTGTAAGAAAATCAGAACAATTGCGCCCGTTAAACCTGCTTGGATATACAAAGACTGGAGTCCAAATGACAGAGCATCCTCATAACTTTCATTATAACAAAAATCTAAATTTCCACTGTAACAAAATGACTGGATAGGGGATATCCATAGATTTGCGAAACGGAACATCAACAAGGCAACGCTCCAAAATGCACCTACTCCGAAAATTAACAGCAGTTGTGATTTCAAGCCAGACGTGCCTGATTCAGGGTCAACCCAAGATGACCAAATTGGTGCAGAAACCGACATACAAAGGCCTATGAAAAGGCCAATATGTGTTGGCGATAATAGAATATCAAGGCTTGATTCGACACCGAGTGTTTCATGCCAAATCATGTCTCCGAATCCGGAAATACCGAATATTATGATTCCATAAACCCCCGGTTTATGTTGAGGCTCCAAGCCTTTCAGAGCCTCCAAAGGATGACGAATTAAATGAGACATTCCTTCTTCTGGAAGTAGAGCATAGAAGATGTATGCTCCGTAAGCTGTTGCACCAGAATACCAGACTGCATGCCATGGCGTAAAGAAAGTGTCATCAACAGTACCTGAGATATGAGCTAAGGCATCGATTAACAGTCCAGTCAAACACCACAAACCTAACGATAATACAATTACATCGTAATATTTCTCGCCAATACTTGGAAGTTTGCCCCACTTTTTGTTAAAAAAATACCCTAATCCACCTGCGATTATTAAAGTCCCAAAGAATATCGTCGGGAAGCCAAATAGTAAATCTGGTCCTGCGTGTTCTCCTGCCATACTCCGAATTCCATTCAAATGCACATAAGTATTTACTAACAGTATTGTTACTTCATTCAATTTTCAAACTGATTAGAGTTTAGTCGGACCGGTAGTTTGCATGTATGAGATATTGAATCAATTATGGTTCCACGACCACTAACATTCAAGTGTCTTCAGAATTAGCATTGTTTATGGTTGAGCACCCGACAATAGGGACAAGGGTCGAAATCCAAGTGGAGGGGCCAGCAGGAAACACCTCTCACCAAGGAGTGGTTTTACCAGGTGCCGCCGACGACCACCTTACAATAAAATTAGCAAATGGCTACAACATTAGCCATCCGATGATAATGATCACTTCCATCGAGGAAATTGGGGATTCTCATACAGTGATTGTGGACTCTCCAGATATTTCGCAAAATCAATCCCTGCCCAAAGTTACAATCATTCACACTGGGGGAACTATCGCTTCAAAGGTTGATTACACGACTGGAGCAGTGATTGCTAGATTCGAGCCGGAAGAATTGCTGGCAAGTGTTCCAGAAATTCTCGAAATAGCAAACATTGACGCGATAAAGATTGGTAATATGTGGTCTGATGACGTTCGACCCCAACATTGGAACATGATGATTGACGCTTGCCAGCAGGCTTTCGATAATGGTTCAGTTGGAGTGGTTATTACACACGGCACTGACACTCTACACATCAGCGCATCAGCACTATCTTACGCCTTCGCAGGCAAAGGTGGGCGACCTGCTGGAAGAATTGTTTTCACTGGCTCTCAGAGGTCAGCAGACCGAGCGTCTACGGATGCAACTGAAAATCTAATCTCTGCCGTTTATTGGGCAGCAAATGGTGATGCTGTTAGCGGGTACAAAGATGCTGCAGTTACGGTTATGCACGCTGGTTCTGGCGACGGTGTTTGCGCGGTGTCTCCTGGCGTAGGAGTGCGTAAGATGCATTCTACGAGAAGAGATGCTTTTCAGACTGTTAACAACGAAAGAATAGCCGAAATATCAATTGCAAAAGATGGATTATCTCATTCAACAATTCATACCGCAGAGGTAAGGGAAGTTATGCCCCCTCAAAAGTACGATACAGATATAAAAATCGCACAATTCATTGCCGGACCACACCTACATGCTGACTTATTGCAATCAGCAGAATCGAATGGTTACAGTGCGATATTGATTCACGGCACCGGCCTAGGACACCTTCCAATAGAGAATTCAAATGGTGATGCGCCAGAAAACGACCTGTTGGCAAAGACGATTGGGAATATGTCTATTCCAGTAATAGTGGCAAATCAGTGTATAAACGGACCAGTAGACCTCAATGTGTATTCGAAAGGAAGAAATCAGCAGTCGATAGGCGTGCTAGGCCATGGTTCTTCTGCAGGACCTGAAGCCCTTTTGACAAAAATTCACTACGCTCTATCTAACGATATGAGCCTTGACGTATTGCAAATGGACCTTTGTGGGGAGAATTCTCCAATAATAAATTCATGACCGTTTTAATCAATAACCGTGTAGGAGTGGAGTAACTGATGTCAGGGAATACTAGTGACCAACTAGAGGACCTAAGATATCGGCATGAGCAAGCTCGCATGGGTGGTGGAATAAAGCGACTTGAGTCGATTAGACAAACGGGCAGAGGCACCGCCAGAGAAAGAATTGCCAATCTTCTGGATGAAGATACGTTCGTTGAAATCGACACCTTCCTTACACACAGAACTGCCGACCATGGCATGTTCATGCATGAAACACTTGGAGATGGCGTAGTTTGCGGTCATGGTACTATCAACGGAAGACGAGTGTACTGTTTTGCTCAAGATTTTTCCGTCCATGGAGGGTCCATGGGTGAAATGCATGCTAAGAAAATCGCAAAGGTTGTAGAGATGGCGGAGCGTTCCAAGACTCCAATAGTGGGAATTTGGGATGGAGGAGGCCAGAGGGCGCATGATGGAATTTCATCTCTTGCGGGAACTGGAGAATTACTCGATAGGCTGGTTCAATGTTCAGGTCGCATTCCAATGATATCACTCGTTCTTGGCCCAGTGGTAGGGGTTTCTGCACTTGGCGCAAGCCTTGCAGATTTTACGATTCTTGGGAGTGAACACGGTCAGTTATTCATGTCCTCTCCTCTTGAAACACCAGAATGTATCAATGGAGAAATCGACGCCAGCGGACTTGGCGGAGCTGAATTACACGCAAGCCGTTCAGGTATCGCATGTCTAATCGCTGAAGATGAAGAAGAGGCATGTATCCTTGCAGGCGAGATTCTAAGTTTCTTGCCAGATCACAATATGGCAAGTCCCCCGCTGGAACCAACCGCTGACGAGGATTCTAGATTAATTCCAGAACTTGAGACCTTAGTTCCAGATAATCCGAATAGACCATATGACATGGTCAAGGTGATTTCTGAAATCGTTGATGACGGATTATTTGTTGAATTATTCAATTCATATGCTGAGAACATCATTATCGGGTTTGCAAGATTAGGCGGAATGCCTATTGGCATAGTTGCAAATCAACCAAAGGTACTTGCTGGCTGTCTTGACATCGATGCGTCGATAAAAGCAGCGAGATTCATCAGAACCTGCGATTCTTTCAACATACCTCTTGTGACCTTTGAAGACGTACCGGGATTCCTTCCAGGAGTTGTTCAAGAATGGGGAGGAATTATTCGACACGGCGCAAAATTACTATTTGCTTATGCAGAAGCAACCGTTCCAAAATTAACATTGGTGACAAGAAAGGCGTACGGTGGCGCCTACTTGGCTATGAGTTGCAAACACTTGCAGTCTGATTACAACATTGCTTGGCCTACAGCAGAACTTGCAGTAATGGGTGCGGAAGGCGCTGTCAACATCATCCACAGGAGAGAGATTGCAGCCGCTCCAGATGACAAGAAAGAAGAGACGAGATTACAACTTGTTGACGAATATAAGACGAAGTTCGGGGACCCATATGTTGCTGCGAGAAACGGCTGGCTTGACGATGTAATAGAGCCATCAGAAAGCAGACTAAGGTTGGTAAGGGCATTGAAGATTCTCTCCTCAAAGAGAGAATGGTCGCCACCAAAGAAACACGGCAACATTCCTTTGTGATCAGTCTCTCCTAGATTGAATCGTGTAAACAAAGAGCAGTATTACGACGAGTAACAATGCTCCAATCTGAAGAATGCTTGAATCAAACCCTTGCGATTCGACTTCATCGTTTGCCTGTTTCTTTTCAACAATCTCGATGTTTTGGAAGTCAACATTTGACCAGACTTCTGCAAAACCGTCCCAGACTTTCACTTCTACGGTGTAAAATCCAGCTGTTTGATTTTGGAATCTATACTCTGTAAGACAAGTGATGTAGGTATCACCATTACATTCGGTGTCAAAACCAATTGATTCGCCAGCAAGGGTCACTGTCTTAACGTGACCTTGAGAACCATCTGAATCAGAGATTGTCCAAAGTATTGAAACGCTAGCATCAGTGGCATCAATAGAAGAAATTTGTACGATTGGAAGGTCGGGGACCGGCATTATCATCAGGTCAAAAACCATTGAATCATTGCTAGAAGAGTCTGCTACATTAACCGAAAACGATTCGCTTCCGTAGGCGTTATCATTTCCATAAATAGTCAAAATATCTCCGTTAAGAGAGTATGTTACCAATGAAAAATTGCTCTCTATTTCGTAGGATAGTGGTTCTTCATCAACGTCAACAGAAAAATCACTCAAGTCCACGACTAGTACTGAATCCTCATCCATCTCAATGGATTCTGTTGATTTGATGAATTGAACTGGGTCGTCCACTGGTAATACGTTGATTGGAACAGTGATTTCCAACTTTTCGGACTCCCCATCCCATACGTTTAATCTAACTATTTCTGCTCCAAACCAGTGGGATTGAGGGTCTATTATCACTGTAGATGAACTGTTAGTAATCCTCAAACCTGCATATTCGACCGCTTGTTCAACAATTAGGGGCTCACCTTCGGGGTCAGATACAAATTCCTCAATGTTCAAAATTATGCTATCTCCATCCTCTTCTGTTTGCTGTTGAGGTATTACGTTAGTTTGGAACACCATATCGTTAACTGGAAGTATCGTGACATTTACCGGAATTGTCACGAAATCATCAAGCCCAGCAGTCAGAGTTACATTCACTATTTTCACTCCATCCCATTCCTGTTGGTTTTGATGTGTGAACGTTAACTCGAATCCGGAATTGTTTACCCCAATGATATCTGTTCCATCTATTACTTCTGCAGAATAGAATAATACATCTTTTTGGTCAGGGTCTGACGCAAAATCACTTGGATATATCGTAATATTACCGTGCTGATTGAAAACCACGTCTGGGATTGGCAAGGTTAATTCCATAGGAGTGCCGATTCTAGTAATCGTAACGTCTACATAATCCGAGAAACTATTGTCGTGAATTATTATCCTAACTTCAGAATCACCAATTGGTAAGTCAGATGAGTTAATTTCACAACTGATTTCTTGATTTTCAGAGCCATTCTGGAGTGTTCCTATTATCTCGATAGAATCAGGGAGCATACAACTTACATTGCCTGTCGCATTATCACCATTCCTCATACTTACGTCTGACCTGATTGAAAATGTTTGGTTGAGCGTTAAATTATTTGAAGTGGAGACCGTGTTAGAAAGATTATACAATCTTGAGAGTGAGAGATTTTCATCGATGTAGGAATTCGGGTCTGATGAATATGATTTGACTTCTCTGTTGAAAGCCTCTTGATATGCGGAATCATCTCCTCTAAGAGTGAGATTTAGGTATGGAATGATGTGTTTAAGTGCGTGGTTCTGTTGTTGTTCTTTACCCATGGCTGAATCCCCATCAGCAAATCTCTCAAAGAAAGTATCAGATTCTTGATACCCAATGTGATTTGCACCTAGTACGTGCATAATTTGCCAAGCACCTGGCCAATCTTCAAGATAAATCATCACGTTTTCCGCAGCAGGTGCAATATCATCTGTTGTACCAGTCAAGAATAATGCGGAAGCAGGATTTGACAAAATATCTTGATTCTGTGATTCCGAATCTGAACCATCAAGACCTATTCCAAACAAACCATCGACCTCATGTAATCCTGTTTTGTAAACCTCTGCAGCAGTATGAGCCCCTACGCCGTGACCTGCGAGAGAAATGTGATTAAGTGCAAATTGACCGGTTGAGTTTGGAATTGAGTTGATTGTGCTGTTGTTGAGTTTAGTAAGTAGTTCTGTCGCAACTTCCCATTCGAAAGCCTCTTCCTCTAAGACAAGACAAATGAATCCGTGTCTTGATAATCCTTCTTGTAGCCAAGCATACTGATCTACTGATTCGTCTTCATCGCCGACAAAAACCACGATTGCAAACGGCCCGTTTTGCGCCATATTTGCTCCTTCTCCATCACTTACCGCAGGATATGTTATGCGATAATCAATGGGACCTTCGAACTCTTCAACAAACCCAACAAACCCGGTTGTGTTATACTGTGGCGGAAAGGTTTCTGCACTGATTACAGGTAGTAAAAAGAGGGCAACTATTACCGAGATTTTTTTCACGATAACGCAACCTCCACCGAAACTAATCTCGAAATTAAAAGAGCAAGCGATGGCAATTCACCTGCAAATTCTGGGGCCCACAAATTCGCCCAAGAATAGAGGTGCTGCGCACATAGTAACCATCTTCCATCGATTGATTTTGAGAGATGTTCAATACGCTCATCAAAATCTCCTTCCATTGCGGAATAAACTGGAATGATGTCCCCCGTACCCTTGTCAAAATCCACAACAAGATTTGGCTCATCATGGCAAATATTCCAAGGTCCGTCTATATCCAATAGTCTCTTTCCTGCCATTTGCTTTACTTTTCCGCCTAATATTGACCAAGCTGCTGCGACAGACCTTGCGGTTCCACCTCCCCCTGTAATTCCAATTACGCCATCATTTGGATAACCGAATGCTTTTGCGACCAAAGCCAGTCCTAGTCCGTCTGTAGATGCTGCTGACCATGAAATCCCATCCCATCGTAATGTATTGACTGACCTTATTTCCATGCAGTTATCGACAGACCGGACCGCTGCAGCAGATAGCTGATGCTTAAGTGGAGATGTTAATGAGATCCATACTTCGTCATCATAAGCGTGATTTTTTTCAAATTCTCTAAGTTCTAAATTTGCATTTGGAAGTCTTTCATCAGCCTCTGTGATTGAGAGACTTGCATTTACGGCTCTTTCCAATAGCGTATTTGCTCGGAATTTGCCCAATGGCGATCCTACATAATCCCAATCAGGCGGAGACGGAAGGTCACCGGCATAACCCCAAGCAAGAGCATTCTCAACTCCTTTAGTTGGTATAATCGCCACACCTTTTAGATTTGGTAGTTTTACTCCAGCGATTCTAGTTAAATGAGCATGGACTATTGAGCACAATACTGGAGACAAAGAATGACCGATTGGGTCACCTGCCACTCCGTATTGCACCGTTCCCATGTAAAGGAGGATACTGATGAAGTACTTGAATAACATTATTACGAGTACACGGAACATATAGGGGTAATAATCAAAAATAGGGGAGGAATGGTTCGTTTATGTCTGGAATGGAACGCGGGTCATTCATGTGGTTCATGATGGCTGTTACTCAAATCTGGATTTCAATCAAATTAATGGAAGAGGTTGATGAGGCTATTACTACACTATTCGGTGCAAGTGCAGCTGCAGCGTTTTTGCTCGCCTTGATATTGTTCAGAAGAGAAAAACGGGAAATGATGCTCAACCCTTTGGGACATCTGCAAAAAGAAGTGCATGATGACGCCATAGCCAAACAAGGCCGAGGGGTAATGGGAGTTGTAGGTGCATGGATTTTTGCGTTGGTTCTGGGTTCAGTTTTTCTTTGAGCTGATTTGATGTTGGACGTTGGTGAGCAATTCATAGATGTCATTGATGATGGGAATGAAGATTTTTTCTCAGGTTTTTGGCCTATAATCAAAAGAATTGTTTTAGTATTCCTACCTTTATGGATCTTCTTGATTGGTTATTCATTGGGAATAAATATATTCATATCTTCGATTTTTGCAGGAGCCTCTATATCAACTATCTTCATATTTGAAAAAATAAAAGCCAAACAGAATTGAAAATTATTCCCATAATGTCATTAAGTACGAATCTCACGTAAGGAATGTTCAGTATGGGAGTGTTAGACTTCTTGGCAGACCTTTTGGGTATATCTGCTCCTTCTGCATTAGAATTTGTCTTCATAGGCTGTGCTTTTTTTGGAACAATAATTCTCTTCCTGATGATGGGTTTGATGCTTGTTGGAGACATCTTTGGAGGCGTAGTAGACTCAGCGCTTGGCACTGATATATCGATGGACTCAACCACTGCAATGGAATTGTTTAGTATTCAAGGTATTGCCGCCGCAATTATGATGTTTGGAATGACGGGTATGTTCATTCTAGAATCTACTGAGATAGAGGTTTTAGCAGTTATTATTGGCGGATGTTCTGCAGTCGCTTCGCTTTATCTTGTTAAAAGCATGATGAAAGGCATTAACAATCTGCAAGCAGATGGAACTATGAAACATTCCGATGCTATCGGCAAAAGAGGGCAGGTTTACACTCGCATCAAAAAGAATAGTACTGGAGAAATCCAAGTCAGCGTTGATGGCACGCTTAGAACTGTTGAAGCACGAGCCAAGAGCAAAGATATGCACATTTCTACCGGAGAATTGATTCGAGTGGTAGATATAATAGGTGCTACAATGATAGTCGAACCACTGGACGACGATGGTAACACAAGTGAAGAGTAGGTGATAATATGGATGGAGCTTTTTGGTTAACAATGATTGGTTTTGGATTAATTTCGATTTTGTTTTTGGGTGTCTTGCTAGTTGTAACTAGATACAAAAGATGTGCATCGGACGAAATTTTGGTAGTTTATGGTCGCGTCAGAGGTGGTAGAGCATCACGATGTATCCATGGTGGTGCAACAATGGTATGGCCTCTGATTCAAGACTACAAAAAACTTAGCCTGATACCCATGACAATAAATATACCATTGCGAAATGCTCTTTCTCAAGAGAATATTAGAATAAATGTTCCATCAACTTTCACAGTAGGTATCAGTACCGATCCTACAATAATGAACAATGCTGCAGAACGTCTTCTACATTTGAAGCCTGAACAGATTGAATCTATGGCTTCAGAAATTATATTTGGGCAACTGAGACTAACCGTTGCTTCACTTACAATAAGGCAAATTAATGCTGACAGAGACCAGTTCTTTGAGTCTATTCGTGAAAATGTTGGCCATGAACTAAACAAGCTTGGGTTGAATTTAATCAACGTGAACATTACAGATATTACAGACGACTCAGATTTCATTGAAAGCATTGGTCAAAAAGCAGCGGCGGGCGCTGTAAACGCTGCAAAAGCAGATGTTGCAGCCGCCAACCGAGACGGTGACATTGGACAAGCAGAAGCAAACCGTGCTCGTGACATTGAAGTTGCAGAAAACCAAGCCGCAGCTGAAATTGGTAAGAAAGGAGCCGATGCCTCACAAAGAAAGGAAGTTGCTGCTTTAGAAGCAAATGCTATTGAAGGTGAGAACACCTCCAAGGCAAGCATCGCTGACTACAATGCACAACTTGCTGAAAAGGAAGCAGAGGCTATGCGTAGGGCCGAGGTCGCCAGAAGAACTGCAGAGATGGAAGTTCAGAAAGCACAATACCTCTTAGAACAGGAGAGACTCAAAGCGGAAGAAATCGTTCGTGAAGAAATCGCAAAGACTCAAATCGAAATCGCTGCAGAAGCTGAAGCGGAAAGACAACGCCGTGTCGCATATGGTGAAGCAGACGCTGTGTTGGCAAAGTACAGGGCTGAAGCGGAAGGTATCCAAGCTGTTCTTGAAGCGAAGGCTACTGGTTATGCTAACCTTGTCAAGAGTGCAGGGGGCGATGCGAAGGCAGCAGCCACTCTCTTAATGGTCGAAAAGTTAGAAGATGTTGTAGCAAAACAAGTCGAGGCTATTTCCAACCTACAAATCGACAAGATCACAGTGTGGGATTCAGCAGGCGGAAACGGAGAGGGCTCAACCGCAAATTTCGTTTCAAGCCTAATCCACTCATTGCCACCTGTACATGATGTAGCAAAGATGGCAGGTGTTGAACTACCTGACTATTTGGGAAGCATGAAAGAGGAATGAAACCGCCCTTTTCCGCATCTGAGCGGACAGTGGATTCAAGAACCCTACAATACGCATAGCGTATATGCAGAGCGACCTAGAGATTGCAAGAGCTGCAAAAATGGAAGACATTTCCAAAATTGCTTGGAAATTAGGAATCGCTGAGAACGAAATTATGGTTATGGGTAAAGGTAAAGCAAAGATTACTTGGGAAGCCCTAAAATCAAGAATGAAAAAACCTCAAGGTTCCCTGATTTTAGTAACCAGCGTCAACCCAACCCCATTCGGGGAAGGCAAGACTGTAACCACTATCGGACTTACTCAGGCTTTGAACCGAATAGGAAAGCGTGCTACATGTGTAATTCGTGAGCCATCTATGGGTCCTGTATTCGGCATCAAAGGAGGCGCTGCTGGCGGAGGTTATTCACAAGTACTACCTATGGAAGATATCAATCTGCACTTCACCGGAGACCTTCATGCTGTAACAAGCGCTCATAATCTATTGTCTTCAATGATTGATAACCATCTCAACCACGGAAATGCCCAACAAATCAATCCTGCAAGGATAATCTGGCCTCGAGTTGTTGACCTAAATGACAGGGCGCTACGTAACGTGACAGTTGGATTAGGAGGCCCTGCTAACGGACAGGTCAGAGAAGACAGGTTTGACATCACTGCCGCAAGCGAAGTGATGGCGATTTTAGTTCTGGCAACCGATTATTCTAATCTAAGGAAAAGGTTAGGTGAAATTGTTATCGGTCAGCGATTTGACGGTACGCCGGTAAAGGCTGAAGACATAGGTGCTGCAGGCGCTATGTCCCTTCTTTTGAGAGATGCTTTCCTTCCAAACTTAGTTCAAACCATCGAAGGTGACCCGGCATTCATACATGGTGGCCCATTTGCTAACATTGCACACGGCAATTCTTCTATCATCGCAGATAGATTAGCCCTAGGAGCAGCGGATTTTGTAGTAACAGAAGCAGGATTTGGTTCAGACATGGGGGCTGAAAAATTCATGCACATCAAGGCATTTAATTCTGGAAAATCTCCCGACTGTGTAGTCATGAACGTTACCGTGCGCTCGATGAAATTACACGGAGGAGCATTCGGCAAAAGGGCTGCAAGAAGACCGAGTAAGGAAGAGATTGAAACAGAAAATGTGGAAGCTGTAAAGGAAGGCGCAGAAACTAACCTAGACAGGCACATTAGAAACATGAAGATGTTTGGAGTGCCTGTAGTGGTGTCAATCAATCGATTTGCATCAGATACCGACGCAGAATTAGAATGCTTACGGAATTGCGCAACAGCATCTGGAGCATCATCTGTCTGTTTAACAGAAGTTCATGGGAAAGGAGGACCAGGTGGTGCACCACTCGCAAAGGCTGTAGTTTCTGCCTGTCAAGACCACATCGCAGATGGCAGACCCTTTACACCAATTTTCAATTCTAATGCCGCAGTTGAGGAAAAGGCACTTAGAATAGCGACCAGAATGTATGGCGCTGAATGTATTAACATCACTGCTAAAGCGGATAGACAACTCAAACAAATCAAAGAATGGGGCTATGGATCACTTCCGGTTTGCATGGCTAAGACTCAGTACTCATTCAGTCACGACCCTAATTTGCTCGGGGCACCCAATGATTTTGAAGTTCCAATTAGGGAATTTAGACTCAATGCGGGTGCAGGTTTCATTGTAGCAGTCTTAGGAGAAATAATGACAATGCCTGGACTACCTAAAGTTCCAGCCGCAGCAAACATGGATATGGATGAAGACGGGAACCTCCTCGGAGTGTTTGGGTGAGACCCAATGCAAGTTCTGAAGAAAGAGTTTGGATTATACCGCATACGCATCGACAGCGATGATGATTTGTGGACACTTGCCAGAATTTGCGTAAAGGGAAGAAGCATTGGAATGCTTGGTGAAAGGCGTGACCAAACCACAGCTGGCCAAGAAGGTGGCAGAGCAAAAGTCGCAGAAAGAAAGAAAATGTGGATAAAATTAGCAATAGAATCTAATGAATTCCACACCTTTTCAGAAAACCTAAGAGTTCACGGGATTATCGAAGAAGCACAATTTGACCTTGGTAGCCATCACACACATATCATCGAAGTAAGAGATGAAATTGAAATAACATCCAGCAAAGATTTTCCTGATGTTGACCATGATTTGATATCCCAAGCTTGTAAAAATTCAGGCAAAGCCAAAGTTGTAATCCTCGTTGTTGAGACTGACGAAGCAATAATGTTCGAACTTACTGGAAGAGGAATTAGAGAAGTTTCCACTTGGACGATGCGAGGTGGTGGAAAATATTCAGGCTCAAAAATGAGCGAAGGAGTTTCTAAATCGTTTTTTGAAAAGGTATCAAACGAGGCTAACGAGACCATTTCAGAAGGAACACCGGTCGTGATATGTGGTCCCGGTCACGCAAGAGAAAAACTAGCTCCACTAATTTTAGGTCCCAAGAAAATAGTAGCAACTAGTATGGGAGGAAGGGGTGCTGCGAACGAGGTTATCACAGAAGGTTTAGCAGGTGACATACTTGCAGAGCACGCTTTTGTAAAAGAAACAAGTTTACTCGAAGAAGCATGGAAACGAATTTCTACAAATGGAGCTGTGGCCTATGGTCGAGAAATGATTGAAAGGTCGCTAGCAGAAGGTGCAATTGAGACTTTATTGATCAGTGCTGACCTCGTGAGGGAAGATGATTGGCAGGACATATCTTCAGCGCTGTCAGAAATTGGAGCGAAATTGGTTCAATGCTCCACAGACCACGATTCAGGTGAACAATTACGTGGCATGGGTGGTGCTGTAGCTCTTCTAAGATTCAGGGTGTGAAAATGTATCGCTGGTTTCACGAAATCAATGGTGACCTGAGGTCTGAAATGAAGGGTCTGCGATGGTTGTTAATTCGGGAAGAAGACCTAGAAAGAGCGACTGCAGCCTGGATGTTTGCTGAACTTGACGGGACTCTTATTGGAGTTGAGCATCGGGATTCAAAATTCGTCTCCGGTATCCACAATCGTGCAATCCACCTCCTTTTGGTAGAGAATAATGATGGCATTACAGGCATTACAAAGGTAGTAACGGATGGAGAACTAACAGACCACATTTGGTAATCACGCAAATGGAATCGATATCGATTTATGCGTTCCTAAATTTACTACAGTCAGCATACACGGCTTCGGCTGGAAACCTAACATTCTCTGATAAGAAGTCTGGTCTTGCCAAGTTGATGAGCAAACAAGCGTAGTTCCTCTAAAATCTAAGCAAGCATGACCGTGAACATGTCCTGTGACAAATATATCAGGAACCTCACGAATTACGAGACCATCTTCGGGTTCAGGAGATAGTGGAGTCTTACCGCCCCATTGGGGAGCAAGATGTCTCCTTCTCAACATTTGTCGCATGGCTTCAACTGGGTCCTTGTAAGTTACAGTTCGTAGACCTGCGACGAAATCGTCAATTGATTTACCATGGTAAGACAATAATCTAACCCCATCAAGGCTAAAATCACAGGGATTTCCAACGAATTTAGTGCTATTGAAATCTTGTTGAATATCTGGCTCCAAAGTAGGTTGAGGTTCTGCAGGCCTTACCGCATCATGATTACCGGGCAACATGAGGCATTCTACCCAGTCAGGAAGGAGTTCCAATAACTCTGCAAACCGGGTGTACTGCCCGTACAGGTCTTTGATTGCCAATTCCTTATCCTGTCCGGGATAAATTCCCACCCCATCTACACAATCTCCTGAAAGGACCAGATACTTGATGGTCTTTGCAAGTGGGTCTCTATGAAACCAACTTACCATTTTGTGCCATTGTGCTTCCAAGAAGGTCTTACTTCCTACATGGATATCAGATAGGAACGCTACTGAAACACCTTGTTCAGCATAATTTTTGTCATGGCTATCCTGCATTGGAAAATGTAAATCATCAATATAAAACATATCTCCATTTTGAGAAAAAGTCCCTGAAACACCGACCACATCATCAGGCATCAACCCGGCCTCGATTACCTGTGCGTGCTCAATAACTCTATCTTCCCCCTTTCTATCCATTAACAGACAATTCATTTCTCCAGTATTATCTTCTAAAGAAAACATTAGATGGCCATTTTTTGTATGTCTTGGGTCGTTCACCAAACCAATCGCTACAGCAAGATTATCTCTGCCTTGAAAACGAGATCTCTCTTGATACAAGCGGGCTATGTCCATAGGCCTTCTTGGGAGGTTTGAATTTGATATGATCAATTTTCTTAATTTCTCTAACCTATCATTAAAAGCGTTAGTGATATCTCCCATTTTTCCCTCAGTTGTACTGTTTCCTGTTATGTCGTAATGCACTTTGATGTCAATCATAGCATCAACTGCGTCCATAGGAAAATCTGACCTATTCCAGTCCGGCATGTTATTTCTCATCGATATATCTTCAATCTGTGGCTCCATTATTGGCGCAATGACTCTACCGGGATTTCCAGAAGGAATCATTTCAATGGTTAGTTTCCCTTTTACTCCCTTTGCTCGCAAGTCGTTAATCAGACCAATTGGGTCGGGATGAGATTCTAATTTCTCTTTAACACCCCTTGTTGCCAATAGACCAGCAGCCACTAACTTAGGGAAAATCTCACCCCATTTGGCCGCCATATTCGCATGACATTGTAGGCGATACAAGAGGTAATCGGAAAGAATTCACTCACTTTCCCAATCAGCATTTCCTGATTGAGCCTCTTCCCATGATACTGAATTGTCATCTGCTACCGCTTTTCCTGGTTTTTGCCAGGATTCATCCTGCCATGGTGCGCCTTTTGAGGCCTCAGCGGCTCTTCTAGCCTTTTCTGCTTCGGTCTTCGCATGTTCGACAGCCGCTTCTGCTGCTTCTTGCTCCTTTTGAGCAATTTCTCCTTCGATTCGTACTTTGGCTTTGTCCCAGCAATTGATAGCGGTTTCGAGTGCGAAGTGAACGAATGAAATTTTATTTTCGTGGCGATTTCCACCAACTTGTACAGATTCAGCATTTGCCCAGTGTGCACTTGCAATACCCACGTATACCAAACCAACCGGTTTTTTTGAATTCACTGCAGCAGGACCAGCGATACCGGTGATTGAAATCGCAATATCTGCTCCTGACCTTTTTCTTGCACCATCAGCCATTTGAATTGCAACCGTTGCATTAACAGCGCCTTTTGACTCTAATAGGTCTCTCTCAACATCTAGTTCATTGATTTTCGAATCATATGAATAGCATACCCAACTTTGGTTGAACCAATCGCTCGCTCCTGCAATATCGGTTAATGTACTAGCCAATAATCCGCCAGTGCAAGATTCAGCTACCGTAATAGTAGCCCCTACTTCTTTCAAACGACGAACCAAGCGAGCCGCTATTGCCTGGATTTGTTCATCCATCAGGCTGGCGTGGTAGTCGCTCCTTCTTGAAGTTAGAGGGGTGTGATTCAAAAAGAAGAGGTATGTAGCGTTGCACGGGCCCGTGGTCTAGCGGTTATGACACCTCGCTTACACCGAGTTGATCGTGGGTTCGATTCCCACCGGGCCCACCTAAAATCAACAGCCACTCAGTGCGCATGTTTTACTAATTTTAAAGACCCAAAAACGGTCTTAAATCATCGAGATTTTTTGACTCTACAACTGGGACATTTGCTTTTGCAAATGCAGATTTTGCAGTTTCTCTCTGAGGATTAAATCCGATAAATGTTGAACCTTCAATGTGCATTGACAAATCCATGCTCGAATCGCCTACACAAACTAGCCTCTCAGGTGGGCAATCTATCATTTTGATCAGTTTATTTATCGATACATCCTTCGCCATGGATGGAACCCTTACAACGCCCTGGTCTAACAACCAACCGTTTTCATCGAATTCAAATCCATTAGCAATCCAATCATCAGCCTTAACCATAGCAGCAATAGATTGTACATACAAATCAACGCCTGCAGAAACTATTGCTACGTAAACACCCTGAGATTTCAAGTCAGCGACAAGTTCCTTTGCCCCTTCCATCAATTTACATCCTGAGTAAGCTCTGAAAATGTCATCTCTGTGAATTTTCGGAGATTTGGCTTTCCACAGTGCTATATCCGCCGCCATAAACTCAGAATCCGTCAACTCTCCGGCCATGAACTTGGCCAGCAAATCCCCAGAATCAGTTCCATAATGATCGTGTATAGTTTTCCAAGAGGAGATTGAATCCGCAAGGACACCATCACAATCAAATGCGACACACAGTGGCTTTTCCATGGTATCTCCTACCAATCATCACCTTTAGACTCATGTATCTATCGATACAATAGTATTTACGTTCGCTTCGCTATCAGAAAAAGAGGCCCTCAACCCCTCCGTAGAGGGGTTGAGAATCACTCAATCTATTTGCCTTCAAAGACCGGACCAAGTTCTTAGTACAGATCCACCAGACCCTGTTGCAGGGTTGTAACTGACTGATACGTACAGGTTTGTCATTGGCTCTCCATCTGCAGTTGAGGTGCGGATGTAGATTGTGTCACCAGTGTCGAAACTTGACTTGGTTACTCCATTGTTTGAACCTACTGCGTCAGTGAAGGTAACCAGAGTTTCTGAGTTACCTGGGAAGAACCCGTACACTGTTGTGTCTGCGAGGTTGAAAATCTCACTGTGAGATTCTCCAGCAGAGTCAGTGTACTCAAGCAGTACTTGGACAGCTTGGGTAGCCAATTCAACTTGGCTTCCTGTTACTGTGATTCGGTGGAATGGAGCATCTCCGCCGAGTGCTTGGCTCGAATCAAGTGTGAACGTGATTCGAGGTACACCCTTTGCAGATGTGTCAGCTAAACTTGATGCCCAGACATAGATAACACCAGATAGAACCACAGTAATCGCTACCATCAAGATAGTAGCGATAACTGGGCTCACCGCTTGTTCGTCGTCTTCAAGAGTCATTTCTTCCAATGCCTCTTCTTCTTCCTCACGGCGGCTCTGTAGTACCAGTGCACTGACGAACAGACCAGCAGCGCTGATTGCAATGATTGATGGTGCGAACGATGGTACGTCTGCAATTCCAATCAATCTTACAACTGTTGGCAGGTCTTGGCCAGTAGCAATAGTTGTCTTACCGAATGTTCTTGGTTGTGCACAGTCAGATCCATTGTCGTCTGTGCTCATCAAGTTGTTACACCAGTCTTGGTCTTCCAGCATTGGTCTTCTCTTATTGTTCAGAGTGACCGCAGATGGGTTACCTTCAGCGTCAACGGATGAACTACCGATTTCACCAGGACAGCTCCACGCATCTTGTTGTACTCCATTACTGTCGATACAAGCGTGTGCGTACGGGAATGAGTACCCGAAGAATCTGTCAGCAGGTGATGCTGATAGGTCACAGGTTTCTGCGACACAAGTCAAGACATCAACTTCGACCCAAACTCTGGATGTTGTTGAGGTGATGTACACTAAGTCTGTTACTTCGATTTCTTCTCCGTAAGCAGGTGGCATTACATATTGTGTGCCTAGTGTTACATACTCTTCACCATCAGGATCATCGTTGTTGTAACCATCGCTGTGGAATGTTACTTCCAACATGTGGTCGTAGTTGTATGGTCCTTCATCTCCACCGTGACCGATTGTGACAGTAGTTGGCACGAAGGTCTTCGGCATGATGTTGCTGATTTGGTTGAAGTCAAATCCACTTGCTGAATCAAAGTAGTAGTCTGGCACGTTTTCTGCAACGTTGTCGACACGGATGTACAGTGTTACACTGTCTTCACCCTGCTGGTAGTTAGCAGTTGACATATCGTAGTTTGGTATGTACGATGGTGGTTGCTCTGTGTCGTGTAGGTACAGAGTTACAGGACAGAACTCACCAGATAGTGGTACCTTCTGGTGCTTTCCACCGTTGTTCAAGTAATCAACTTCCCATTCTGGAGCGTTTGTTGTAGCGTCCTTGATTAGGTCGAATACAATGTCATCTCCGTTGATGGTTGCTGAGAAGTAGTTCTCGTAGTCACAGGTGTCAGCCTTTACAATGGTCCATTTCAGATCTTCATCTTCGTGGTCATTGTCATGCTTCATCATAGACAAGTCGTATGTCAAGTTGTCAACATTCTCATCGTCTTCTGTCAGTGTAACCTTCCATGGGAAGTTAGGAACATCTCCGTTACCGTCCATGATTACAGCGTAATCGTCAGATGCGGAGTTGGCATTCCAATCTACAACTTCTGGAGCGTCGTTAACTGGAGTTACTGAGAAGACAACTTCCATGTCGTCTGCGTCAGTGTTCTCATCGACCCATCCATACGCCTGACAGATTGTCTGAGTCATTCCAGATGGGCTACCGTCAGGTAGGTATTCTGGGATGAATGAGGACAATCCTAGGTATAGGTTGTAACAACCTGTTACTGTGATTGGTCCATACAATGGGTGGTCGATTGGGTAATCGATTAGCCAGGTGTATGAAACACAGCTTGCCTTGACGTTTGTTGTTCTTCCAAGGTAGGTGTTCTGACAGTATCCACCGTCATCGTTCAGAGATAGAACGATTGTACAGTCTCCACCAAGTTCCCAATCTTCGTTTTCGTTGATTGTCAACTCGTTGTTGATTACAGATACTGTGTATGCTGGACATGGGTTGTATCCACTTGTGGTTGTGAAACCATCAGGGAATACCTCGTCCCATGAGTCCCATGCGCTATCTTCAGTGTCAACACCGTATGCTTCCATCCAGAAGTCTGTGTAGTTCAATCCAGAGTACACCTTACCGGTAGTATCGATTGTGCTGTCACATCCATCGTCGGAGCGGACTGCTGTTACCTTGTTACCAGATGAATCCATGTATTCTTGATACCATACAGATCCACAACCGTTCTGAGCCAATAGATAGGTCAGAATTGATACATCGTTCAGTGTTGGTAGAACATATGTACCGTTTGGCGTGATGCTGTCAGGGTCACCAGTAATTGGTAGGTCTTGCCATCCACCAGCTGCTGTCATGACTGCGCCGATTTCGCTGAACATTGCAGAGACTGTTGAGTACTTCTTTTGTACCCAGTATGGGTCTACTGTGACTTCTTCATCAGCCTTGATTGAAGCACCCCATGTGTAAACTTGAGGTTGTTCGTTAGCCATGTCATTGCTTGCCATATCGATGATGTAAGAACCAGTTGCGTTCGCTGCAGATCCGAGGACCTTGCTCACACTTCCGAATCCTTCGTCAAGGACGTTCAAGTTACCTGCACCGTCGTCTGAGAAGACTGGCATACAATCTGAGCGCTCTGTGTTACAGATGATTGGAGCGTCGTTGACGTTCACAACTGTGAACACAATTGTCGCAGAGTCTGTTAGACCGTGTTCGTCTTCTACTTCGAAGTGGAAGGTGTACGTACCGAACTGGTCGTTGTCAGGAGTTATGAATAATTCCTGAGAGACCAAGTTGCTGTCAAGTAGCATCGAAGGACTGTTGGTTGGGTCTGCGTCATCAGATACAGTCCACAACAGGGTTTCTTCGTCATCTTGTACGTCGTCAGCCTTGTTGGTTAGGTTCAATGTGTACAGACCACTGTCTTCATCGACTGTGATGTCAATTAGGTCAGTGATTACTGGACAAGCACGCTTGATGTCAATTGGTAGATTGACATTGGTTGCCATTGAAACATCTTCAACAGTTGCCCAGTCTTCTTCACAGACTGCATCAACCTTGACAGATACATCGTATTCCTTAGCGTCTGTTGGTGTGTTAGAACCAACATAGCTTCTGTAGATTAGTAGGTGGTTTTGCAGTGAGTCACCATCAGCCAGGTCGGAGTGTCCAAGCATCAAAGTCATCTCTTCAGTGAAGGTTTGACCTGTTGCACCGGATGCCACAGTTTGGTCTGGGTGAACTGATTCAATAGCACCAGTTGACTCATCTTGTACGATTACAATTAGTCTGACTGTGTCAGATGGTTCACCGATACATGTCCACGGGATGGAAATTTCAGTGTCCGTATCTGCTGAGTAGCCAATGAAGGAATCAAGGCCGGAACAAGATGCTGTTACATCAGTCCAACCAGTGAATCCGTTGACCTTCAGACCGGAGTTTCCGTCGTTTCCATCTTCTGCCCAGAAGACATAGTCTGCTGCGAATGGCAGTGAGTGAGATACATACCAGCTCTGGCCAGTTGTGTCTCCACCTGTTGATGAATCGATGTAGATCTGCAGGTCTGCAGTACCCATGTCAACATCAGTTAGAGCAAGGTGTAGGTAGTTAGCATCCCATGTTGTAAGGAAGTCTTCTCCATTTCCATCGCTCGACATTACACCAGGCATAGCATCGTCAGATGGATTCTTTACGTTGTTGAACCATTCATCTGTGTCACCATCAGCGTTTATGAACGAGGTTCTGTATGCTGGTGAGACGTATGCTGCTTGCTCGCCGTCTGTTGATTGGATTAGCAATCCAACGTCAGATGGTTCGTTAGTCTTGTGAGTAATGTCCAAGTCCAACAAGTTACCTTCGTGGATGACAGAGGTTGATGATAGAATCAACTTGCTTGCTGTAACTGTGTTACCAACAGAGGTCACAGTGCTGTAATCTCTTGCGTCGATTTGAGTAGTTACATCGTCCCATGTGACGTTCTCAACAGATCCTTCTGCACCACCGTCTACGATTAGTGCTGTTTCAGCATCTGATTCACCGCCGTTCCATCTGAAGTCGACTCCGTCGGAGTTCAATCCATACTTACCAGATGTGTCCATGTCAGTTGCGTCCAATGTGGAGGTTCCTGTCACATATACTGCTGATCCGTTAGCTCCGGAGATTAGGTGAGCACCGTCGATAACGACATCTGTGTCCTCAGCGATTACACCATATTTGTTACCGGATAGGATTGCATCTCCTTCAATGGTCAGAGAACCACCGTCTTGGCTAACAGTTGTACTGAAACCAGATGCTTCTGTTCCATCAAGAGTGATGTCATCGTTGCTTCCTGCGATATTAATACCTACAGAGTCATATGCACCAGATGTTGCATTTGTCACTGTTACTGTTCCCCACATAGCTAGAGCAGGGTGTAGTGAACAGTGGTAGTTGTAGGTACCTTCAGTGAGGAAGGTGTAGGTGAAAGTTGAACCGAGGTTCATAGGACCTGAGTCGAACAATGAATCGTTAGATACGACATCGTGTTGTTCGGTTGTACCGCTGTTGTTGTAGTATTCGTTAGATCTCCATCGGATTGTGTCACCAGTGCTGATTGAGATACTCTGAGGTGCGAATGATTGAGCATTCACTCCAACAGTCCACAACTTTCCACCGGATCCAGCTACTGCTGATAGGTCAGAACCTACATCAACAAGGTCACAGCCATCTGTCACAATTGCGTTCTCCATTACTGAAATCGTGTTTCCACCGGAGTTTAGTACGGATGAACCACAATCTTCAGCCCAGATACCAACCGCTGTTGGTGCTGTTCTTCCTGCAGATTGGGAGATGTCATTGTTTGTGACATTCACTGTGTATCCGTATCTAATTCCGTCGACTAAGATACCACCATCAGCGTCAACCAGAGTGTTTCCGTCAATTACTCCATCACCAGCGAGTGTGTAGATACCTGCGTGTGAAGCATCTCCATCACCGTAAATGGTGTTGTTAGTAATTGAGTAGTCCAATGCACCACGTAGGTAAATTGGCTCTTCTGGGTTGCTGAACACGTTGTCTGAAATTTCAAGACCAACAGTTCGCCTGTCTTGAGCGTAGACACCGTATAGAGGTGTTGTGGTTCCTGCGAAGGTGTTGCCCCTCACAACTACGTCGTCTGCGTATGATGATAGACTGAACCAAACACCAAGTCCTTGCACATTGTTGAATGTGTTGTTCTCGATGATAGCGTCGTCAGCACCCCATGCAGAGGACTGGTAGTAGAAGTAGTATCCTTGCCTCTTTATGTAGACACCAACCGGACAATCATTCAGAATATTGTTTCTGATGATCGTTTCTTCATTTGTGACACCACCTGTTGAGGTTATCAAACACATTGTATCGGAACCGAATGAAGTTCCTCCATTGTAGTTTGTACCTATGTGAGATATCACGTTGTTCTGAATATCGAAGTGCGGAGTTTTTACCCATGAGTACGGTCCAGGCTCTGTAACGATTGACACAACATTTGACAATGTCGAGTTGTGAATGTATGGAACAACGTCATTCCAGTTGAAGTATCCAATTTGGAAACCGTATTGGGTGTTGTCGAAGTTAGCCAATCCCAACCAATCTGAATTGTTGGAATACAATCTTGCACCGTATGGGTAGGTTGACCACATTACCATTCCGTCGTATGAATCATATGCTGCAGTTACGAGCATTGTTGAGTCATTAACGTAGGTATCTTTGTTTCCATCAACATACCATATTGGTACGTCGACCATAACGACTTGGTTGTTTAATCCGTTACCGCTATTTTCAGTTCCAGCTGGTGTTGCACCGTAGTATCCGTACTCTGTCATTTGAGTAGCAGAGTAGTATCTGCTGGAACTTGTACTGAGACCAGATGCACATCGTGCGATGTAATCGTATGCTGTGGAGCTAAATGCGTAACAAATTCTCGAGTCAACGTTGTCTGTTAGAACCAATTCGTGTTCGTTCCCTGGTTGATCTTGTAGAGTCAACGGGTCAAACTTGTATCTAAAGTCAGCAGTTGTGCTTGAATAGGTACCAATCTGAGCGACTGTCACTGCTTCATATCCTGTTAAAGGTACTGGGTTGCTTCCTCCAGAATCAATAAATTCGGTTGTGAAGGTTATACCAGTTGCCACACCACTCGTATCTGAAACTGCAGAACCTGCACTCTTTCCAGATGCGGATTGTAGAACTACGTTAGCTCCAGAAACGGTGTTTGTACCGTCTGTAACTGTGATGTTAACTTCTCTCATTCTGTTAACTAGTCCTGAAGAGGTTACCTCAACTGTCGTTGTGTCGATAACTCCCTCGATGAAGTCAACAGTTGCCCCGCCAGTGACTACGATATCCTTTGTGTTATCGAATTCACCGTACTTGATTGTTAGTTTACCACTACCTGCTGTTTCAATACCAACACCGTTGTCTGCTAATGACAAACTTGTGTAATCTATATCACTTGTTGACGAGGAACCGAACTTGATTCCAGCACCTGTGTTGTTGTGGAAATCTCCGGATATAGCACCCTTCATGTCCTTGATGTAGTACAGACCAGCGTTAGCGGTTCCGCTTACATCTACATTGGTCATTGTAACTGTTCCAGAAGCACCGTTAGACATCAGGATTCCGTAATCTCCGCCTGTGACGGTTAGTTGGTCAACACTTCCAGTTCCGCTACCGACCACTTCGAATCCAGCGTCGGTTGGACTAGAGATTGTGATGTCACTGAATGTACCAGCAGCGAAGTCGCCACCGAATTCAACACCAGTTTCTGCTCCAGTGATTGTACCGGATGAGAAGCTTGCAGTTCCCATTTCTCTGACCCAGTCGCCCAAGTCAGTTGGGTCGTCACCAGATCTTGCGACAATCTCGATTCTGTCCTGGAAGTTGTTTGCACCATTGTGTAGAATATCTACGTAGATGGTTGCTCCCTGGATGCTTGCATCTGATACATCAACGATTGGCATAACGAATCTTGCATCTGAACCAGTTGGAATGTATGTGTAGTACGAGTAGTGACCACATACATTGTAGTATCCATACTGTCCGTTTCTTCCTTCAGGAGGAGTAGCCCATCCGCTGAAGTAGAATGATGGAGAGTAGAAACTCCAGTAGTTCATTGGATAATAGTAGCTTGGAGTGTTAGTACCCTCTTGCCAATCATATCCAGTAGGTTCTCTGTAAGAGTAACCATACCACGGGTTGTATGAGTAACCGTATCTGTTACAGTCATAATCGGTTGCTCCACCACCAGTGCCACTGTAGAAACCAGTGTCGGTTGATCCTGTGATGTTCCATTCCGTGCTTCCATCGTTTAGAGCAAGTCTAGGTCTGTCGTAAATCATGTAGTACTTGGAGTACAATGGGGAATATGCAGGGTGTGCACTTCCTCCGCCGTAAACAGCGTTCCATCCTACCTGTAGGTAGTCTCCATCGATTACATCAGATACGTCAATTGCGTAGGTTGCCCATCCTCTGGAAACACCCATTAAACTTGTACTTCGGTAGATTGTTGGTAGAGACATTCCTCCCTCAACATCCAATCCGACATCGTTGTCTTGTAGTGTGAATCCACTGATGCTTGGAGCGGCATTCTTGGCGAATATACCGACACCTGCATTCTTGACAGCGATGTTGTCGATATCTGCTCCAACTGCGCCAGTTGATTCTACCATTAATCCAACACCGGTTTGTCCGTTGTTGATAATTGATGAATCATCCCAATCAAGAGTACCGCCGTTGACGTATACTGTTGCTTGACTTGATGGCTGGTTTGCAGCACCGTATATGATAGAGCCAGTGCTGACGGTAACAGTACCTGAATCGATGTTCAGACCACCATCTATGTCACGAGCTCTAGCGTCAATGAACTCTAAGATACCGCCATCGATATCAAGTTCAAGCGGGTAACTTGAAGATGATGCCTTAAGGTTACCTTGGCTTGTTGTTCCATTCTGGAATGACAACTTTCCACCATCCATGATAGTGATGGTTGGTGTGTTTGTTGCATCAGCGATAACTGTCCAAGTGTGCTTCATAATGATTGTACAATCATCAATGTTCAGGTTACCTGTTAGAGTAACCTTACCTTCCCAGTTGAAGGTTCTTGAGATTGAGTTCCAACCTAATGCCGCATCAGAGTTGTTTACCAGATCATCACAATCCATGTTTGAACCATTTAGTGAGATTGGAACTGGTTCCAACTTCAACTCAATGTAATCGCCCGCGGAGAATCCTCCAGATGGATACCATGAATCAGCCGTAGTTGTTTCATTCTGACCTGCAGGTCCGTATGCGTTTAGGTTGTGATCGCTGTATGTGGTAGTATCGTCCTTGACTGTTACCACCCAAACGGTTGCGTTACCATCTGAACCTGTTGTGTGAGATCCAACGATGAACATACCTGCGGATGATGCGTCAACAACAGTCGCTTGAACAGTGTGTCCTGCCTTTGGCTCGGTGTTTCCGCCGCCTAAGTCCTTGTACACGTTTACAGTCGCAAGGCCTCCGAAGTAAATGTCACCGGATGACGATGATGACCAGGAACAAGTTCCGCTTCCATCACAGTCGTTTCCATCTTGGTCTACATCGATTAGAACAATTCTTCCATTTGTACCAGCGTAAGCCATGTTCTGATATGAACTTGGCATTGTTACGTCTGCTGAACCAATGCTCATTCCTGTGTTTCTTGCATAGAATGCGTTTTGCCAGCCTGTGTAGGTAGCATCGACATTAGCCAATACAAGAGCGTTAGGTGCAGCTGCAGTTGAACAGGAACCAGAGATATAATCTGTGGTTACTGTGTCGACAGTTACTTTGTATCCACAACCATTGAATGCGATACCATCAGTATCCCAGTTTTCACCGAGGATAGTACCAGCACCTGGGGCGTTTCCACCAAGTGTTAGTGCGCCAACATCCAAGTTGTACATGTATGGAGACATCCTAGCCATGTTCAAATCGCCAGACGTGAGGTTGTCGAACTGTGCATTAGCTGATGATGGTCCTGGTGTGTTTACATTTCCACCTGGTCTAATAGTGATGTCAGCTCCGCCCAAGTCAACGTTATCGAAGACGATTGAGTCAAGAGACATTACATTTCCAGAAGAGTAATCCGGAGCATCGAAATCTGCTACATACAGTGATGAGCCAACACCTCTTCCAGTTGCGTTTAGAGCCAATCCGGATTGGGTTGATGCTGCTGTTGCAGTTACGTTGTTGATGTAAACATCAGCGAAATCGACGTTGATTAGGTTGACCAATGCGTCATCGATTGTGATGTTCTCAAGGTATAGAGAACCAGCTGTGCTTCCTTGTACGTTCTGCAATGCAGCGCCATCTGGATTTCCACCAGAGTTACAGTCATCCATTGTACCGTTTGTCAGTGTTACTTCAGTGTCTTCTGCGAAGTTGAAACAGGAGTGGCTAGCATCGCTTACAGAGAACTCTGTGACCGATACGACTGTGCCTTGACCTGATCCGTGTTCGAACGCGGCTCCAACATTAGAGAATGTTACGTGAGCCATTGTGAAGTTACCAACGTTTGAGTTGCTCATTGGTGAAGAACCGTGTCTGCTTCCTGCTACAATAGCAGCCTCACTTGTGTCTGAGAAGTCAACATAACTTAGAGTGTGTCTGTTGTCAGTTGATGTTGAACATGCTCCAGTAAATGCTAGTCCTTTCCAAGTACCGTTGTTTTGACCGGTAAACTTGATGTGGCTTGTTGCATTTCCTTCAGCAGTGAACTGGTCACAAGAACCGTCAAAGGAAATTCCCTTGCCGGATGCGACTTGTATCTCTACACCTGGCTCGATTGTTAAGTCAGCGTTGATTGTTAGGTAACCAGTTGATGAACTTGGGTTAATTCTGATTGGTGAATCAATCTTAGCCCATGTTGTATCAACGGTAATGTCTGATGTTACATCAGTACCCTTACCTTCGAACGGTACAACTCTTGTCCTGATTGAACAGTCAAGGTTGGAGTTGTCATAACAGTAGTATGAGGAATAGTATCCAAACCAAGGAGCCAACAATGCTGGCCTTACGTAGCTAGAACCTGTTCCAGAGCTGTATGGCAAGTCCGGCGAATTAGAGTACCATGAATAGTACAATAATTGCTGTGGGCTTGTTGCGCCGTTGTCAATCAAGTTGAATGCACCGTGTCTTGCGATGTTAACGCGGTCTGGTGTGGATGCTGATCCGTTGTATTCATTTCCGAAGTATTCGAAAGCGAATCCGCTTGGTAAAGCAACGTTAGCAGCACAAGCAGAGGTGTACGGATTCCTGTTAAAGTAGTATGAATAACCACAGTAGAAGGAGTAGTAGCTACCAGAGCTTGTTCCTCTTAGCACAGTGTCGTAAGTTGGTAGTTCAGATAGACCGAGGTCGAAGGTTTCCCAAGAGTGGTCTGTAGAACTGCTTGTTCCGATTCTGTAGTTTGAACTGAATGGGTTCGCACCGTTCAGGTAACCTGATTCGTCATCGATTGTAGCACCGTACTGTCTTGTCTTGTCTTGATATCCGACAACACCATAATCGTATGTTGCTCTACAACCTGTGTCGTACTTGAACTCAATCTCGTTGGTAACGTCATACATTACAGCCTGATATGTACATGTGTACGTACTTGTGTAACCCATGTCGTGCCATTCAATTATGAACATCTTGTTAGGGTCACCAACTTCAAATGAGTATGTTGAGGTGTTGTTGACGTTCACTCCAGAAGCAGCAGGGCTTATGTCCTGTGCTTTCAGGTAGTACTCAACTGTTGAACCTCTTTCGAGATCTTGTAATTCGTATGACCAGGTACACTCGATAGTTTCACACTGCGCACGGGTCTTTCCAGACTCTTGGCTTAATAGTGTGCTAGTCCAACTACCAACTGTTCCGTTAGCGTCAGTCACTCTGTAGTACAGAGTTGGCGCAATACCAATGCCTGCACTTGCAGATGTGTTCAAACCGGATGGTGGGTCTCCACCATCAATAATCTTAGCAGAAATTGTTCTGTCTCTCGAGTGAGAGTCAGATAATGCGTTGTGCTTGATCGTTGGTTCGGTTGTATCTGGCAGAGGCATTACGTTGGACACCTTAGCCAATATCTTTCCACCAGATGCTTGAACACCGTAGTAACCTGAAGCGATAGCCCATCCATTCCACTTGTATCGTGCAGTGTATTGGATGTAGTAATATCCTGCGTTACAGGTTGGGTTAGCAGTCATAGAGTACCTGAAGAACTGGATTACACCGTTAGTACCGATGCACATCCAGTTAGCACGGGAAGTACTGTAGACAGTTCCGTTCCAGTCGAATTCACCAAAGGTTCCTGTAATGTTACCAGGTATCAGCATTGAGTGTGAAGTCATGTACCCATACTGTCCATCATACGATGGAGCAGTACCAGTGGTTAATGGTTGTTCGATTCCGGTTGTTTCGTCACCAATACCAACCATAGCCCACTTGTCAAGGGTTGTGTCGTACAAGAAAGCGACATTCATTCCAGCACCGTCATCTGCGGAAATTGGAAGGAAACCACTATCCATTGTACTCAACATGTCAAGTCCCTTCATTGTACCACCGTATCCCCAGCTTGTGTATGATGGGGATGTTGTCCACATCAATCTCCAGTTGCTGTAGAATGTGCTCGATGATGTGTAGAAACAGGAGCTTGAACCTGTTCCACATCGAGAAGTGTCGAATTCAAAGACGTATTCCTTGGAGTTCTCATAGTAAGTCATCTGCCTGTCGAATGTTGCTGATGGTGAGGTTGTTGGGTATGCGCTCACCTTTGACGCCGAAACTGTCAATTTGTTCTCAGCGAATGTTGCATTCTCTGGTGTTTCTACGAAGAACCAATAGGTGCTCGAAGGAGCAGCAGACATCGAACTCGGGCTAGTACCTGTACCTCCTGATGGCGATGTTGCCATGTTTGCAGAGGTGGTAGTATCTCTGAAAGCCCAGTAGTAGGACACATTGTCTCCGTGACTTAGGTCAGCAGTTTCAGCCTTGAATTTACAATCCCTTGCTGATGATCCTGAACATGTACCAATTGTTGTCGCCTTAACCCCAGTGTACGAGCCACCGTTGACTGAGTAATACAGATGAGGAGCACCCGCTGTTGTGGTGTCTATTCCTGTAAAGTCTGTCAACTGAGCAAAGAAGGTTCTCGAACCTTCTTTGTAGGTTGTGATGTCCGTATACTGTGCGTTCTCTAATGTAGGCGCCTTGGTATCACTCACACCGGAATATGTTACTTGCAGATAGCTGTTGTAACTTCCATAGGTGTAGAAGTAGTAGTAGAATGTACCTGTTGTGGAGGACTTGTGCCTCGAGGTAATTCCAACATCTCCGCCCACCTTAGCAGCGGATGAAATGTATGCTGAACCGCCTGTACCGCAAGCTGTCGCTGAGTTACAGAATGTTGCTGTCTTCCATCCTCCACCTGTTGGTTGGTTTACGATCGATTGAGAGTTCCATGCGGACATCTTCATACGCATACCGTTGTATGAGTATGAGCTCTGTGCACCCAATGCTGAACTTGGGAAAACACCGCTACACGACCTTGTAGGGACGTTATTGTAGCTTGTGTGGTATTGATAACCACAGTTTTCCATTACAGCGAGAGATGGTGTGTAGGATGTTGAACCATACCAGTACCTTACGTAGAATCTGTAAGTAATCTTGTCGACACTTGCAGTAGATCCTAGTGCAGTAGCGGATGAGAATGAATACTCAGCCCAGTTGAAGTAGTACATGCGCGCCCATGAATACTGTCTCCAATATCGGTATGTCGATGTGTAACAGTAAGCGTAGTAGTAACATGTTCCACCAGATGAAGATAGAACGTTCATTGATGGGTCGATAGCCAATGGGAATTGACGGTCTTCGTCCATCAACCAGTCGCCTTCAACAGCGGTAGTGATTACGATGTTTTCCCCGAATGCTTGGACAAAGTAAGTAGCAAAGTAAGGCTCAGCTTCTTCACCGCTCTCCATTACTTGAGGAGCAGGGATTGTAATCAACAATTGGCCTGTTTCCAAGTCTCTGATTGTCAATTCTTCCTGAGTGATTGTTACTTCTTCGTTGACGAGTTCGTCTCCAGAGTAAAGTCCGTATCCGGCAGGGATTCGGATTTGTTCGGTTAGTCCAAACCAAGCTACGTTCTCGTCGAGAACTGGCCTGTCTCTGATAATCAGGTTCTGCTTTAGGTCGGTCTTTCCTACTGCGTAGTCAAGGTCAAAACCAATTGCAACTGGATACCTGATAACGTTGCCTCCAACTGAGATAGCCTCATTGGATTCACCAGCGTTCTCGTATGGAATGGGCATGGGGTTCACTTCGTCGTGCATGATTGTCACAGTAGGATTAATTCCTGTGATAATCGGGTCGACGTTCTCGTGCACCTGTAGCGCTACACCAAGACCCGCTTCTTGTGGGAAGTATACTCTGAAATTGTTTTCAGTTACTTCCCAACCGTTGAGTGTCGCCTTAAGATTCAGGTCGATCTCTTCCCAGGAACCAGCATCACTCATGAAGTGAATTGGGTCGTTACCAATTACCTTCACAGTTTTACCATCTTCCAAGAGATAGCCCTTTTCTTTCAGAGACCTCATGCCCTCTAATTCAGAGGACGGGTCATATTCCAATTCTTCTTGCTCGTAACCGTCTGGGAGGGCAAATACATCATCTTCGATACCTGTATCTGCTGCTACTAGGTTTGTAGCTCCCTGAGGTGACTCGTTGTTTACGAGGCCGGTCATTGTCATACCAACCATCAAAACACAGAGCAGTAGGGCAATTCCTACGCCACCAATTACGGTCTTATTTTTCCTATTCTTGTTTCCCAACATTTGTCATCTACTCCTTACGGACTGTATGCATTGGCAAGGAGGAACTATATCCCTTATGAGCGTTGGGGTGCAAATTGTTTGAATTCTAATTTTATCAGATAGGAATCTGAGGGGATCCGACAAATCCACATTCGTTATACTGAACCCCATTTCTTTGATTTATTAAAGTTCCCGAATCCTTCTTCAAAATGTCAAAATTTAGGCGACAAAATATAGAGGCATAATGCCATTTTTGAATCGGAATTAAAACCTCTTTTTTGAGAATACGAAATTATAATCGCAGAATTTTTTGAAATAGTATCTATAAATTTACAAAAAATAACATTTTTTTAGGACGTTCTTTTTACAGGACCGCCTAGAAAAGAACTCTGAAGATGATAATAATAAAAAAAGGCCACGAAGGGTGGCTAACCACCCCTCGTGGCGAAATCGGCTAATGCCGTTATTCTTTTATCGAAGGTTCAAGATCAGTAATCCCAATCTTTGTCGCCTTCACCGCCTCCACCACGGGAGAGGATGAATGCACCTGCAACAAAGGATACTACAACCAGACCGACGATTACTCCCCAAGTCCAAGTTGGTACTTCTGACCCTTCTGCTCCGTCTGTTCCAATTGTTTGACATCCTTCACTATCTGGATCTACTTCACAAGGATCAACTTGCGTATTATCGATAGTAAGAGTGATGTCAGTCATACTGACGTCGTTCTTCATATTGCCTTTGTCATCGTATGGAACAGCTGTGAAGTGGTACTTCTTGGTCGCTCCACCTGGCTTCATGATGTCTGCGCTGACATCTGTGCCTGTAGCCGCTCCTGCGTCTGTACATTGTGTCGGCATGTCACCAGCGATAGTCCATGCGAAGTCCGACCAGCAAACCTTCCAGCCTTCAACATCGCTTGCGTCTCCGTCAACCTTCCATGCTACATTCCATGTTGAGTCATCCTTGTTGGATACTGACATAGCTGTTGCTTTTGCGTCACCATCAACCATCTTGTCAGCAGTAGCTGAGTCTCTAGTGATTGTTGGGTTGCAACCACCTGCGTTACAAACCTGTAGTGTGTAAGTGTAGGTTTCTCCGTGAACAGTATCGGTTTGACCACTCATCGATGATGTTGTGGTAGATACGTTGACCATTTCTGTGTCACAATTGTCTGCGGAGTCACAAACTTCAACTTCTAACCAGTCAAATCCAGGGACGGTGCTTCCACTGTAGCCCCATGACGCAGAGATGTCTCCTCCCTTGCTTGCTAGGACCTTCAATCCAATTGGGCTAGCAGTAGGTGCTTCAATAATTTGGAGTTCACCGCCCATCATTACGATTTGGCCCTTGCCCAAGACATCAAGTCCAGGGTCTATCTCTATGATACCAGAGGTACTTGATTCGCTGAATGTTCCATCCAATTCAATCCAGATATTGTTTGGAGATACCCAGAAAATGCTTGTTGGCTCGAGTTCTGATGTGTCGTATGTGATGTTAATGCTCTGGCTGTATACATCGCTACCCAAGTAACGAGTTAGTGGATCGTAATCCAATACTGCGACTGAAGTATATTCACCTGCATATCCAAAGTCAGATAGGTCCTTGGTAACGGATGTGTCTGCGCCACCTGCTAGGGTGAAAGTGAACACATTTGCTCCATTGTATACTAGGTCGTACATCATCTCAACGTTTCCTGAAGTTGCTATAGCTTGCGCCGAGTTCCAAACAAACACATTGATGTATGCGGTTGAAG
>Ga0255761_10000161_pt1 | contig 61119 bp, 80 predicted proteins | sample 071ome_29_FD_179961 | JGI IMG/M metagenome (GOLD analysis project Ga0255761, IMG submission 179961) | Coastal salt marsh microbial communities from the Groves Creek Marsh, Skidaway Island, Georgia - 071407BT metaG (version 2) | ecosystem: Environmental > Aquatic > Marine > Intertidal zone >... | reverse complement strand
CGGTTTTTGGAAACAAATGAACCAGTTCAGTATGGCCTTCAACACGTTCTTCGGCCTTTGCCACTGCGATGTGGTAAAGGAATGAGGAACAATCGTGGGGTGGAAGTCCAACTCACTAACGGGCCTATGGGCTCGTCGAATTAAGCGAATTGACGCGTACAACAGCGAAAGTGGAACCTACGAGATTCGAGTCTCGCAGGAAGACCTCGCCAAGATGACGGCTGCTGGCATCGGCTTTTCTGTGCTCCTTGAGCCCGGAGAAACGAAGATGCTGGAAGTCAAGATTGATGCTGGAACGGTTGACCGGCTGAAGGACCTGCGTGTCGGAGACATGCTTCAGGTCTGGACGAACGACCGTCGAAACAGCGACAATTCGCCTACACACAACCTGCGCAGCCGTCGACAAGACGGTCAAGAGTCCTGACGGGCTCGCGCAATCGTGGAACAGCAAGACATTGACTACATCTGCGGACTTCTCGCAGGTGCACGTTCAAATGGACTGAATAAAAACACGTTCGTGGACTCGGGGAATTATGGAATCCCTCGTTTCCAGAAATATCGTGGAGCAGACATTCGGTATGACCACCATGTGCACACCAACGGAAGTTTGTACATCATCGGGCGAACCATGCCCGATGAGCAACATCCGGTGGTCATCATGGAAATCAGACCGACGTTCTCGCGCGGCCAACATGCTGCGCCACACTCAGATTTCCTTGAACCAAGGAACGAAGTGTGGGCCATGATTACGAACAACGTGCACCCCCATCGACGGGGTGCAGAAAGAGAAGGAATGAAGTTCGACACTTCAGTGGAAGATTTGCATGACGCCGCGATTTTGAACGGCGAGATGCTCAACCTCAGTACCGTCAACTTGTCCAACGAATCGACCACAAGGCTGGGGAGAAGCATGGCTGACCATGTTTCCTTTTACACGAAGCGAGGCTGGTTTCGACTGGACATTCCAGTTGCGATGGCCGCGCTAACGTACAACTCGACGGCCTTTACGCTGGAGAAAGGCGTCTATCTCGTGAGAGAAGAAGCCAATCTTCGACTGATGTGGCCGGAAGTGGACCATCGCCTGAGTGGCGTGGCTCCTATCGGGCAGCGAACAACGAATGTTCAACATGCCGACTCTTTCCTCGGGCGCCTGTGAGCGCTCAATCGTGTCAAATGACGCAACTGAAGAAGCCCTCGAAGAAGAGGGCTTCGTGAATGACAACGCTGACCTGCCGTGCCGTGGGCACCTTGGGTTCTTTGCCGTGTTTGCTGGAACAGTGAACTACGAAGAACTTGTGGCCATGGGACGGACGGTGGGTTTGCCGGGTTATGGACCTGAGAGAGCCTATGTTTGGGACAGGAGCGTCCCCCAGTACAACTGGGACGGATGGATGCCCCGACCACGCAGTGGAAGCCGAGCCTTTGCCTACGCGGTGAAGGACCTCGAGCGGACTGTGGGCTGGGTCGAGACCGACGAATGGACAGACAGGAACGGGAACAACCGTGCTTGGGTGTCCTACGAGACGGTCATGATTCGGAACCAACGAGAGTACAAGTTGGTGCGCCGATGGCGCGGACGGAACGTACAGACGAACAATTGGGACAGCCTTACGGAGGACATCTTCCGTATCAGGTATGTCGCGCCCGAGCGCAAGAGCAATCTTGCACGCTGGCGCCGTCGCTATGTCGACCAGACGCTTGGACGTCTGGAGGCTGGCACGCCTCGTGCTGAACCGAGTGAACTGAGCGCCCTCTTTGAGGTGACGCCGTTCAACCCGACCGTGCTTGTCGATGCGAACCAACTCGCTTCGGTCAACCGAACGTTGACCCTTGCGATGCAACGTGAGTGCACTACCGTGGACCAAGATGCCCTTCGGGCCATCGTCCGATACGCTATCAAGAGTGTCGGTGGTATCCAGTTCGGTGGTTCCTCCGGTGGTGTGTACTACATTCCGGATTGGGACAGAAACCAAGCCTACATGCGGGCTCTTGTTCCTTTCTCGGAACTCATCAATTGGTTCGGCGAAAGCAACCGCGAACAGAGTGATGTTCGCTACAACGAAGATGGCTCAGTCATCAACACCGATGGACCGCTGACGACGCTCCGCCTTCTGGGCTACGTCGACAGCGCGCGCCAAATGGAGTACCTACGTCAGGACATCGCCCGTGAGGTGTCGTCCAGCGTCAACTCCTACTACGACGACCTGCTTCGTGTCGTTCAAGAGACAGGTATCGAAGACCTCCCGAAGGAAATCGACCGCTTGTTCCGCGAACGCCGCGACCTGACCCGTCGTCTTGGCAACATGCGTACCATCGTGGGCGAAGGCATCCAAGATGCTCTTCAGCCCAAGCAAGACGTCCAGACGCTCTTTGATGAGCGCCTTGGAGCCATCACCACGCACGACCAAGCGCAGGCCAACCGCCTGCGCCAACTCATGCGCGTCGCCATCGAACTCGATGACGACACCGGGGACGAATGAGCCCCAATCGTGTCTGCGAAGACAACAGATGACCGCCTTGACGGCGGTGAAATCTTGACCTCACGGGCTGACCAAGAGAAGATGAACAGCATGGCGGAGCAGATTGCTTCGCTTGAGGCTCTTCTCAGCGACCGTGAAAAGACGCTTAGCGAAAAAAGTCAGCGTATTGAGGAACTGAAGCAAAAGTTCACTGCTGAAATGACGCGACTCAGTGAGGGAGAGTGGGAAAAAATTGATGTGACATCAAACCACAACAACAAACCGTATGTTGAACAGGAAGAGAATTTCAACCAGAGGATATTCAAAGGGAGAAAAGTGGGCGGAACTACGATGCTGATGTACGACTCAGTATTTCGAAATACCCGACTCCTTATGGACTGGGAAGACTTCTGGCTGTTCAGGGGATGTACTTTCAGTGGACTACTGGAAATCAAGTACACGTCGGGCTCGGGCCATGACACCCCCGAAATGTGTTTCCGCAATTTGACGATGTCGGATTGCTCCTTAGATAAGGTGACTCACCTGTCTATCGTTCTCTGTGAGAACGACACCGCGAGCGAGGCAACGGACCTCTCAGAATGGATTTCAGCAGCGCGACGAGCGCTGGGCAGGTGGGATGGAGAAATTTCTCTCGCCTGCGGGGACGAATGAGCCCCAATCGTGTCTGCAAACGACAGCACAACCCTTGGAGTAATCCGCGCGATGAACGCGGCGGGCTACTTTGAGGTCGAATGTACGAACGACTTCCGAGATGTTGAGAAGTTCAGGTATGACAGCGAAAAGGTCGCCAGAGAGGTGGCCAAGGCACTGACTGTGTCGTACAGCAACGTGGCTGTACACGCGGTCATCTGCTACATGCCTGAATACAACAAAGAAACGAAGTCGTACGAAGAACGGTCCCTGAAGAGGACCATCTATTTGCACGAGTGTGAAGACGAGAACATCGTCATCACCGCAGATGGAGCCATTACGGCAAGCGAAGGTGGTGAAGAAGAATGACGTCTTACGTCGTCAGGTTCTGCGACATACCACGCTACGAACGAACGGTGGGGCTGATTCAAGGCGTCATTGATTGGATTGAAGAGCAAAGCACAGAAGGTATCTGGGCAGATGCGGACGAAACCGAGAAGTTGCGTGCGTGGTTAGCACGGCGCCAATTGATGACAGCACTGATGAACCTTGAAGACGACAAGGCCGGAAAGGAAGATTGGGTCGGTTCACGACCTGTTGACCCTGAGACCGGCGAATACCTCCCCGGAGGCGATTACCGTATCATCGAGTGAAACAGAGATGCATCGCGCCATCGTGTGCCCTATGTGCAACCACGAAGGCGTCGACATCAGGATTCACGAAGTCTGCATCGCCCGCGATTGGCGGGTGGAAGACGGTGAATTTCACTGCGAAGAGTCACGATACACCGGAGAGTTCGTCGCTTACGTCCCAGTCTGCCAACATCCAAAATGTGGCTACTGGGAGCAGTACGACAACAGCAAGGATATGCTCCTTGAGTGGCGGGTTCCGAATGCGTGAACCATCACCCTATTTCGCAAGCCGTCGTGCCGATTGGCGCGACAAGGACCTCAAGCCCACCACCGTGTGGGACGAAGCGAAGTTCCTGTGGGATTCGGGCGAGTACGTCCGCATCCAGAAGGAGCCTCACTGGACAGAAGAGGCCATCCGGAGGTTCGGTTGAATCTCCAATCGTGTCTGAACACAAGACAAACAAGGTGGACCGGCTCTATGAGTCCAGCGAATGGTTCGTCACACACAACAAGTGCGGCGAATCTGATGGACCTTTCAAGACCTACGAGGAGGCGAAGGCCCACTACGAATACCTGTGCTCCGAAGGAGACCCGGATAGCGCGAAGCATTACTTCATCGAAGAAGTGCGCTGCGAAGAAGAGCCTCGATGATGAGGCAATCGTGACTTCAAACGAAGTTGATTCGGGCGAGAACCCGACGAATACTGAGGAAAAGTTGGAGGGCTGGGAAGACAGCCCCCTAAAGCGACGAATCGACGTAATTTACAACATGGTCGATAGGATGGTTGCTGACGGAGAACAACTCTCGAAGATGGTGAGAGAGGTATTCTCGATGGAATACCGGGAACTCGTGAAACGCGAACTCCAGACGCTCGCTTACGAATGCGAGGATGAGTTCTATGGACGACAATTCCTCGAAAACTACCAAAGGGTCGCTCAAAAGCACCTTGAGGAACAAGGTGTCTGGGCATGTGTCGAGTGCGAACAATTGATTTCGCTCGACCTTGAGACCCATGCACCATGTGATGGTAAGGAGGCCTGACCTCCAATCGTGACCAACTGGGAACAAAACAACACCCGTTGTGAAGCCCGGAAGAAAGACGGCACGCGCTGCAAATTGCGCGCCGAAGCAGGGGAACAATTCTGCGAGCACCACCAATATGACCTGCGGTCCTTCATTCGAAGGCCGCTGGCGACCATTGGACTGTTCGAGAAGTACTTCCCCAAGCAACACCATCCTGCCTGCGACAGAAAGGGCGAGAACGACTGTTCCTGCCCTGACCTGCCGCTGGCGACCCTGATGGCGCGTGCTCTTAGGCGAGCGTTCGATACCTCGCTGAAGCAAACGCCAGAATGGAAGGAAGAACAACGGTTGGTAATGAGGCGCAGAACACGCGCCATACGACGCTATTACGAGGCGGTCGACCCGAAGGAACTATGGCTGCCTCCACATTCTCAGTGGAGGCAGTTTCGTTTTTTCGTGTGGGACGAACGCGAACAACGTATGCGCGTCACGAAAGTGAGGGACAGTTTCAGGGACACGCTGGAGGGACGAAAGAACCTCAAGCGCCGCTTGATTCAACACGCCCCGCACCATGTGTACTATTCCACGGGTGCGTGGTTCAACCCTCAATCAATTGGACCAGACCCGCTCAGCAAGGGCGGGTCGAAGAAATTCAAGAAGAAGGGAATGCACCCCGTGCTCAACAACACCTTCCTCTTCCGCGAACTGTACTTTGACGTCGACTACGAAATGGAGACGTTCGAGCAATCTGCGGCTGAGACGAAGAAACTGCTTGAGTGGTATGTGGAGCAGGACATCGTTTCTGATGAGAAACCTACCGTCGTGTTCAGCGGCGGCAAAGGATTTCACCTGATTGACTTCGGGTGGAAGATTGAACCAAATCTGCATGGCAGCATGAAAGACCGCTACTACCGGCTCTTTGACCGGGAACGCGAGAAGCATCTGCCGTCGCACAAACTCCAGCGCCTCGACAAGGCATGGAAGAAATGGTTCGTGAAGCGCATCAAGCGCGAAGGGATTCTCATCGACTACGACGTGACACCTGACCCACGGCGAATCATTCGCCTGCCGGGGACTATCCACGGCAAGAAGGGGAGGCTGTGCCAAGTCATCGACCCCGATGAACTGGACACCTTCGAACCAAGCCCACCCTTGTGGTGAGCAATCGTGTCAAACATTGACCGTATCACCGAGACCGAGCAAAATTTTGTGGCCGAGTCTCGGGCAGCCGCCTTCTCACGGAGGGAGGCTGAACTGAAGAAATTCATCAAGGACCTGCAACAAGAAAACCGAGCGCTCATGGACAAACTGCGTCTGGCTGAAAAGCGCCTGTCGGCGTATCAGCAAGTGAGCACTGCGGGAACCGCGGCTCAAGCACTGAACCAAAAGTGCCGAGAGATAGAGCATCTGCTCAAGACCGCGAAGAAAGAAGCAGGATTCTGGGAGCAGACTCACCGTGAACTGGTGGCTGCTCGGATGGCTTACTTGGAGGAAGTACACAATCCTCCAGAAGAACCGGATGTCGAATGAACATCCATTCGTGACGCTACGGAATACCGTACTGTATGGCCTGATTTCACAACTGGAAGACGGTCAAATTTTGAACTACATGGCGGACCTCCCCATCGACCAACTGGTACACCTCGGCAACATCATGCGAGAGATGTACGCAGAAACTGGAGAGACCCGCTATGCCAACCTCGCTACGGCTGTGATGCAAGAACTGCACAGCCTTGGCATCTCGTTCGCTGACGATGTGTGAGCGAACAATCGTGTCGAAGAACACAAAGAACTGTGATATGTGCGGTGAGACTTTCACCCCGTATCATAAAAATAATCGGTTTTGTGTCACGGAATGCCGTGTCAGGTGGTGGGCCAATACCAAGCGCAGATGCCTCGAATGTGGTAATCTGTACATGGGGCCAAAAGGACAGAAATTTTGCTCGGTCGCGTGTAGCACCGGCAACTTGAGCCAAATCAACACCAAGTGGGCAGAAAATGAAATCATTTACCTCGCCAGTATCAATGAGGGATATGGGTTCAAGCGCTTCGTCACGGCTTTGTGGTCGAGGGACAACACAGTAAGCGGTATGGTGGCCTTGAGTGTCTTTGACTCTTTCAAGGAAAAGACCGGGATTGACTACTACGAGATTCTGCAAGACCCGTCCATGATGGACCCTGTGAGGAAATGGAGGCGCAGAAGCGACACACACGAGTGGACCGCTTCATTGACCAAAAACAAAACCGACAAACACCTCCAATTCAATTGGGGGACGTTCGCTGATGACCCGCGTGCGCAGCACGATGAGGGAGAGTGAACAATCGTGTACGAGAGTACAGCATCTATGGCGCGCAACCCTGATAACGGGGATGTCGTGCGCCAGCCAATGCAGCGGACCTATGACCGGACGTGGGCGGACATCGAGCATATGCTCGACGATGCCATCGGGACAAGGGACGAATGGCGCCAGCGCTTCGAATTGGCGAAGCGTCAAGGCAACAGCCAAATGATGAAGGATGCGGCCCGAAACTACAAGGCCCTCGAGGGCGTCGAAAAGACGTTGAGGTGGGTTCTTGGAGAACGGGGAATCGAGCATCCGCTCCACTGATGGAGCATTCGTGTCACAACAAGACGACACAAAACGGGAAAATGGTCAATTTTTCACGACCACGAACCCGTTCAATCATCTGGCGTTCCATCGCTGGATTGGTTTGATGAATGAAGAAGAACGAACGTCGAAATGGCTTGAGCCATTCGCCGGAGCGAACAACATCCTCGAGATGCTGTCGTCTGTCGGCGTGAAGCGTTCGGACGAAGAGAACTGGCAGTGCTACGACATCGAGCCGGTCAACGACGAGGAAAACTCGTCGGGGGTCCGGGTCGAGGAGCGAGACATGTTCGTCGACTACCCATCGAATTTTCCGGTGGCTGTCACGAACCCGCCCTATCTGGCCAAGAACTCGGCGACTCGTCGAGGCCTTGCGTTCCCAGATACCAAGTATGATGACGTGTACAAGCACGCTGTCGACTTGATGCTGGGGAACCACGATTGGGTGGCTGCCATCATTCCAGAATCATTCATCACCTGCCGAGACAGCGAACTCAAAACGCGATTGTGGGCCGTGGTTTCCCTGAACTGTTCAATGTTCGAGGACACCGAGGTCCCGGTTTGTCTGGCCCTGTTCATCAACAAGGCGCATGACGACCCGCGCATTTGGGACGCCGATGGTCGGTGTCTTGGTGCCTACGCAGACTTCCAGAAGCACAACGACTTCGAAGGGGTGGACCTCAACCTGAGGTTCAATGACCCGTCGGGCTCGCTTGGCCTCTATGCCTGCGACGATACCAAGACCGCTTCAATCCACTTCTGTGACGGTGAAAACATCGAATCAGAACGAGTGAAGCAGACCAGTCGAGCCGTCACCCGAATCTCGGGTGCCGGACACCTCGACACAGACGAACTCGTTCGTCTGTGCAACCAGAAGTTGAATGAATGGCGTACTGCTACGGAAGACATCTTCCTGACGTCATTCAAGGGTCTTCGGGACGACGGACAGTACCGACGCCGCCTTGATTGGGCCAATGCCGCGAGAATCATCTCGTGGGCGGGTGCACGGGTGGAGGGTGCTGAATGACGTACGAAGAGACCTACCAACTGGTGACTGAGGAATTGCTTGAATCGAACTTCGCTGCACTAACGGAGTCCGACATCAAGACGAAGGTCGTTGCGTGGGCGGAACGTTACTGCATCCCAGAGGCTTACGCCCTGTATCAGATGCGAACGAACCATGCCTTCCGACTGAACTTCGCGAAAGACCCGAAGAAGCAGAACGCAGCAGAAATCGCTGCTGAACGCTTCCTCACTGAGAACCTCCCCGGCTGCACGGTGGTCAACCTGCCAAACGGCGGGCCAAACGCCATGCAGGTGGTCGGAGGACTCATCATTCCGAAGTCAGACCGGAACTACGCTAACGCGAAGACCGTCGACTTCCGCATCACCTGTCCTGCTGGGAACTTCACAGTTCACGCGACGCACAAGCGAACCAGCGGCGATGGGGGTGCACAGAAAAACCAAGCGAAGGATGTGGAGAATTACCTTGATGAATGTCAGCGGAACGTTGACCCACAAGACATCTTTGCGGCTCTCTTGGACGGAGACTACTACAACGACGAGAGGATGAAACTCATGCGGCGGCTCTATGCCGCCGAAGGGAAAATCATCGTCTGCACGTCGGACGAGTTTGTCATGAGCGTCATGCCGACGCTCATCCAACGGACCTCTTAGGTCCACTCGTGCACTACGCATGTCTTTCTAACGAACGTTTCGCTGTTGAGATTCAATCCGAATCTCGAGAAGACGTGACGTACGAAGTGTCGATTCGGATGGTTGCTGACCTGAAGAACGACCGAACGAGACGCTTGTGGACCTGCTCTTGCCCCGGATGGATGATGTGGGGCATCGAGAAGCCGGGTTTCACATGCAAACACATCCGCGCCGTGAAGGAGATTCATTGGTGTGGCTGGCGCCAATCAGTTCACGGTGGGAAACCAGAGGCAGCAGGTGAGGGAGAGAACATCGACCACATCTGCCCAAACTGTGGGAACTTCGCCTACCCGGAGGATGAATTGAAAATCCCCGGGAACTGAGGCAATCGGTGTCTTCAAATGAAGAACAGACGGTCGAAGAGACCGTTGAATACACAGCAACTTGGACAACTGATGTTGACGTTGTGATGGCTGGGGCGGTGCCCCGCTCCATCGTGGACCAAGGAGAAGAAGCCATTTTGGCTTGGCTTTGGGAAAACGGTGAGGAAATGATGCGAGAATACGGCGATGACTGGACTCCATCAGAACCAATGGAGTCCGACTGGACTCCATCAGAACCAATTCAGCAAGAAGAGTGAAGGCTCCTTGCTAATCGTGTCGAGAATCCGACTGAAGTCGCTGGAAGCCATCCGAGAGTACGAGGCGCGAGGCGGTGGAACATCCACCCACTACCGCGTCTATCGCGTGCTCAAGAAGGGACCGGCTACAACGACAGAAATCATTAAGCGGCTCGGAAAGGGAAGGCAAACGCCAAGCGTTCGCTCCTTGAGTGCCATTCTGACAACATCGTCATGGGCTCGCCCTGACAAGTCAACGCAGAACGACCGTGCTTACGGTCGCCAAATTACATGGGTCCTCTGTGAGTGAACCCAATCGTGGAAGACATCGAAAGACGTCTGAATGGGGCCGAAGAGCCCTTGAAAATCACATCGGAAATGATGATGGAGGCTATGCGGCGTGAAATTTCTGCCCTGCGGAGCGAAGTCCAGAAGTCGTATCACGACTTGGCCGCGGTCATGATGGGCACTCGCCCAGACCTCGAACCATGTGCTTTCGAATTTTGGCAGAACGACCCGCGTCTTTCAGAAGTCGAGATACGCGCTTGTCGGGCGATTAGCGCCCTGTTCTATGAGAACAGCAACAGCAACGGATACGCACTGAACGTATCAGCCGCTATCCCTTCCGAGGAACATCTCGAAGACATTTGTGACGAGATGGAAGAACAAAAGGGCCGTCAGTCTTGACGGCTCAATCGTGGAAGACATCGAAAGACGTCTTCTGGGGACTGAAGAGCCCCAGCAAATCAAAAATCCAGAGGACTTTGAAGGATTCGACCTGAGCGGGGCGAACCTGTTCAAGGCGGACCTGAGCGGAGCGGACCTGCGCGAGACGTGGATGAGGGATGTGGACCTGACAATGGCGGACATGACCAAGGCGAACCTCAACTGGGCGTGGCTCGAAGAGGCAGACCTCAGCAGCGCGCGCCTGTACTGGGCGGACCTGAGCGGGGCGAACATGCAAGGGGCGAACCTGAGCAGGGCGAGCCTGCGTTATGCGGACCTGTCTGACGCGAACCTGCACCGGGCGGACCTGAGCAAGACAAACCTCGGCTGGGCGAAACTCCCTGAAGGCTGGCGCGAAGCGCTGGAAGCCGCTGGAGTGCTTCATCCAAGGTGTTCACCAAGCAACGGCTGGATTGAATAAACCGCCTCCGAGTGAGGCAATCGTGTCGATAGAACGACTAACCGGGCACACGCCCGTGGAAATCGGCTACGGAGTGAAGCAGCCTGACGGCGTGATTTGCTTCGCGACGAACTGTTACAAAGACCACAGTAAAATGAGCGAAGCCGAACGGGCCTATCTCGAACACCACGTCAATTATATCAGAAGGGAGTACTTTGTTTCTCTCACTGGAGAGGCTGTGTGTATTGGAAATGGACCGTGGTATTTCGCTGTCACAGGCGAACCGAAGATGGTTTCAAACATCCATGGTATGACAATGTCCTACCACGAGATGGTTCGCTGGCAGGAAGGGCAATCCTTCGGATGCTGGCGCTGTGGGGGTTCTTACCACCCCGGAGACGAGGTGGAGTGTGACGAACGAATGCACGGATGCGACTATGCCGTCTGTGCCGCATGTTCTGAACTTCCTGACGCTTGGAAACAGTGGAGCGGTATTCGCTGGTGTTCCGACATGTGCCACTTCTATGGAAAGGCAAGAATCGAGGAACATGGCCACATTCACGGAGATTTACCGAGTGGGTTAGAAGAACCCGAAGACATGGAACCTTACGGCCCGATTGGGCTACTAAACGCCTCCGAGTGAGGCAATCGTGTCGATAGAACAAGACGACAACGCGGTCATTCTTGACCGCCTCAAGACCCGGCTCGAACTGGGTCTGAGGAATTACGGACATGGCGTCCAAGCAAGCAGCGGCGAGTACAACTGGCGCACCATGGCAGAAGAAGAAGTCCTTGACGGACTCATCTATGTGATGGCGGCCATTCTCAACGCGGAACGCAAAGCCAAGTGGGTGGTCGGAGAAGACCTCACAGACGGACCGAACGACGACCCTCGTTTGCTCCATGCAGTGAAGATGTGGAACGAGACAGCGAAGCGAGAGGAAGCACTGATTGACCGGTGCGACGAACTCATCGCCTTCATCCTGTCGAGGAACAACATTTCGGAACTGCCGGAAGAGGTGTACGACGCCATTCATACCCACATCAATGAGGGCAACCCTCATACCACGCCTCAGGGTTGAGGCAATCGTGCTGTTCAAGCAACGAACTGAGCACTGCCTTGCCTGCGAAGAGATGTTTCTGGAAAACACCCTTCTCGGAAGCGGCAAGTGCTACGAATGCTTCGTACAGGAGGACGAATGAATGCTCGGTATCTTGACCGCAGCCCTCCTGTGCCTCGCGACCTTCATCGGTTGCGAACTCGCCCTGATGGGCAATCGTGGAAAACATCCAACTGAATGACGCGGGCGACGTAGTCGCTTGCGATGGCATTACGCTTGATGAGCCAATCCCCGTTGCTGAATTCATCTCGATGATGAAGAAGACGAGGCAGGCAGTGGAATTGTACTTTGAGATGGTCATGAAGGCCGAGAACGGACTGACGGAGTTCCTGAAAGGGGACTCGCAGGCAGCCATGCTCGCGCAGAACTTCAAGGACGTCTTGACGAACAATTTCGCCACCAAGCATGGTGTCGTAATCCACTCCTTCACCCCGGTTGCTGCTGAACCTGCGGCCGAGGAAGAAGAAGAAGAGAACAGTACTGCAAACGAGGACGCGGCGCTAAGCGCGGCTGACCTTCACCTGAAGTACAACGTTCCAAGCGAATGGAGAGAGCGTGTCAAGGAAGATGCGCTGGTTCAACAGATTGTGGTGCTGTGCGAACGGCGCCTCAAGACAGCAACCCGACGGAGGTACGAGAGGCCAGACGACCGACACAAGGTCAGCCTCACGACGAATGAACTCTGGGAGGACATCGAGCACATCTTCGCGTCAGCGAACATGGCCGAAGCCCTCGACCAGCGTCTGAAGCCGGAACTGCCATACATCCTCGCTGCCGCTGGCTGGCGGGCCTGCAAGGCCATGAAGTACAGCGACGGCATCGTCATGATGCCGTTTGGGCAGGGTGTACCGGGTTGTCACTGGGCCAAGAGTCCAGCAGATGACCATCCATTCTGGGGCTGATGCTCCAATCGTGTCGAATGACGCAAACGAAACCCCGAAGAGGGGTCGAATTGACTTGACTAAGGATGGGCTGAGAAAGGCCATCCGCGAGCATGAGGAACGATACTATGAACCAAGCATAGAAGATGTGGAAACCACTCTGAATTGTCTTGGAGGTATTGGCCTGATTGCTGAGTTGAAGAGAATGTACGCACGAGAAGACATGCTTCTCGATGCACTGCGGATTATCCGAAACGACTTGAATGAGGCCCTTGATGGGCCGCTTAATTTTCTCCTGAATGGTTATAATGACTGGTCGGAAGTAATCGAGAAAATTCGTAATTTCGCAAACGACGCCTCCCAGTGAGGCAATCGTGGCTACTACTGAAGCCCTGACGGTGTTTAACACCGTGCTAATGATTTGGCTCGTTTATCGAGTCGTGACCATCCACCGAATGGTGGGCATCATTGGAGAACAACAGCACATGCACATGTACCATGCTGAAATGCTGCTGGATGACCGATGCGACGGCCTCGATGAAGAGGACGCAACATGGGTCTATGTTGAACCCGGAACACCCGGGGCCATCGAAGGAACAACCGCACCCTACATCATGTGGGACGAAGGTGGTTCAGATGAGTGAGAAGAGCGACACCCAATGCTGCGGAGGCGAAATGGAGTTCATCAATGCGACACCGAGCGGAGACGCTCGGTTCCGTTGTCCAGAATGCCTTAGCAGGGTAGTCGTTCCCTCGAACCTTTGTCCGGTCTGCACGGAGCCACGCGACGAGTGTGTCTGTGCCGAGATGGGGTACAAAGAATGACGCGAGTCATGCGGTGCCCGTCTTGCGAAAGTGAGGACGTAGTGGAGATGGAGAGAATCACCTCCTACATGGGACTCACCATCAACGACGAAGGAGAAATTCTCGACACCGGAAACATGGAGTTCAACTATGACGACTCTCGGCCCCTCGGAATGTGGTGCCGAGACTGTCTTCATGAACAGATGTACAAATCAGGTTCGCTGAAGGAAATACGCCTAACGCGACTTCGATGGAGCAAAAAGGACTCTCAATGAGTCCAATCGTGGGCGATATAGAACGCCGATTAACGGGGGAACCCGAAAGAATTGTGTCCAAGGAGGACATCGAGATGGCCGACATTTGCGGCATTTCTCTCGATGAACTGTACGAGGGCGACTACAAGACGTGCTCAATCTGTCTTCTCCCTTACACGGGACATGGACACAACGCACGACCTGTGAACGACGGAATCTGTTGTGCCGCGTGCGACCAATCGCACGTCATGGCCGCGCGACTGGCGACCATGGGCGCGAGAGAAGACGAGATTGAACCAATGTTGGACCTCGTCCGTCACGCGAACATGCTGCACGCGCAACTCGCAGAATTTCTCCAGAGAAATGGTGAGGAACTCTCTCCTTTCTCGATGAGAAGGTTTTACCAGCAATACGGTTCACAGGACCAAGAACAAACGGACTCGGACTGAGTCCAATCGTGGAAGACATCGAAAGACGTCTATTGGGGACTGAAGAGCCCCCACAAATCACAACACAGGATGTGGTGGAAAACACAACACCAGATGTAGCGGAAGGAGACCCCTACCCTACTGTTTTTCCGGCTTCTCTCGATGTTATGGTCAGAGAATTGCTTGGATTAGACCCAACCTACCGCAACGAGCCCAGCCCTGCTGGGCTCAACGATGTGACTCGAGCCTATGCGCTCTTCCTCCATTTGGGAGGCGGGGTGTCCGGCACGATGCAACGGGAACAGGAGTCGGAGCGTGAAGTGTACTATTCCTTCGAGGTCGGCAAATTCTCATGTGAAAGTGTCTCCCTCTATGGAGAGCACTCGTTCCGCAGTAATTTTTACGATACGGACTACCTCGTACTGACGGATGAAGAAGCCGATGCGCTTTGTGACAACTACCTCCGAGAGGGCGGCATCGCATGGTGCAATCCGCCTTTCCTGCAAGGAATCACGGGAATACCAGAAGAGGTCTTTCTGACCCTCCAAAACGAGGGGCAAGATTCTGCCATTCTGGCTACCATCAACGCTACTGGTCGAATGGACGAAGCGATTGAGGAAGTCATCAGGCTTGATGGTCGGGGAGTTCTGCTCGCCGACTACGACAGTGAAGAACATGAGGTCCAAATCGGGCCCCACACCCTGTACATATACCGCGTCGATTGACGCAATCGTATGCGAAGAAGCACTGCGCATGTCGACAGGATTTCCAGAATCCTGCTGAATCAAGGACCAATGACCGCTGAGAGCATTCTCGAGGTCATCAGGTCCCAAACCAAGCAAGTCCCTACCATGAGGCAGATGAACAATTTTCTCTCCAAGAATCCCCAATTTGAGGAAATCGGGAGAGAGAAGAAGCATTCTGAATTGAGCGGCGATTACCAAATCGTCGTTTGGGGGCATGTGAACTACCGAATACCGGAAGAAGAGTAGCGATTCTGCTATATGCTTTTAACCAGCGGTGTGTACGGTAAATCGTGGAAGAGTACTTGCACATCGCGCAGGATGGACGTGAAATCCTGCGAGAATGCTCAGCAAGCGTGGATGATTTCATCGCGTTTGCTCAGGGTTGCAGCCAGAGTCCTTCGTCAAGCGACAAGGCCGAAAACTGGGCGCGAGAAGCGGTTCAGGCCATCATCGAAAAGATGGGGCCGACCGACATCGACGTCCTCAAGGTGGCTACCCTTCTCAACGCCCTGCATCAGGCAGGACTCCATATCCTCGAGCAAGAAATTGACTCGATGGTGAGGGAATCCTTCATGCAGTGTATGACCTGACGGTCAATCGGATGGGAACCAACGAGCGAAAGGCTCCAAGCGTCACCCAAGAGTGGTGGCGCTTCATCGTTCATGAGACAACGAAGACTGAACGACGAGAATGGATGAACAACCTACGTTGGTGGCAGCGGCTACTGGTGATGACCGGATATTTGGTCGTCATCTTGCTGCTGCTGCTTGTACTGCCCATTTTGTGGGTGTACGACAAAACGCGCTGAGAAAGCGCAATCGTGTCTGAACCAACGGACAAGATGACCATCGAAGAGGTGGTCGACGAATATCAGCGACTGAAGAACGAACGTTCAGCCATCGAGGCTCGAATTGAAGCACTTCGCTCGCGTATCGAAGAATACTACAACGAGGCGACGCTGCACGAAGGTGAGACCATCGAGGTCAGCACCTACACGCTCCAGTTCGTCAACCAAAGCCGGAAGGGCATTTGGACGAAGAAGGAATTCGCCTCGAAGTACGGCCCGAACTGGGTCAAGAACCACATCAAAACGACGTGGCACAGCCGCATGAACCTCAAGCCAAAGAAGGACTCATGATGGCAATCGTGTCTGAAGAAACAGACCAGAACGCGGAGATTCCGCGTGAAATTGAACTGATGAAGCAGATTGTGCAAGCAATCCACATCGTGGAATGTGAACACATGGAGCGTCAAGCCGCGTATGTCAATGACGACTACACCAATGAGATGGGGTGGGTCATCGACACACTCGACGCTACGCGCGTCGAAATCGAGCGGCTCGGACACAGGCTCATGCTTGCAGAATCAGCACTTGGTGAGATTCGCGCCTATCATGAAAGTGGTCAGGGCAACCTCGGTGAAATCATCGAGCACTACCGAGAAAACGAACAAGTCGAAATGCCGAATGCGTTCGACGAGGACTGAGTCCTCAATCGTGTCTGAAAATACAGACCAGAACGCGGAGAATCCGCGTGAGATTGACCTGTCCCAATACAAAGGACATACAAGAGGGCCGTGGAGATACTACGATGATGAGGAACATGATTGTTGGGTGTTTGAAGGGGAGGATATTGAAGCACAAGCGAGGGTCGCTTTCTTTGCTTTCACTCCATGTGAGGGTATCGCTTACCTTGATGACCCCGACCTTAACTTGATGATTGACGCACCTGACCTGCTTGCCGCGCTCATCAAGGAGCGCGAGGAAGTCAAGCGGTTGCGTGAGCAATTCAAACTCGCATACGATTGGGTGGACACGCAGTTCCCCGATGGAGGAATGGCTGACTTCGCAGAATACATTGGAGATGATGCCTGATGGCGATGCTCCTTGACGATAACAGCGGCCCTTCAGACGAACACCACCTACGAATCCAATGGATTGCGATGTATTCAGCGCTGCTGAATCACATGACGCTTCAAGCATTGGAGGACATGTTGGAAGGTGTCTCGGAAGGAACCATTGACAAGTTCAATCCAACAGAGGACTGAGTCCTCAATCGTGTCTGAAAATACAGACCAGAACGCGGAGAATCCGCGTGAGAATGACCCCGACGAACTGACGTGGCTTGAAGCCAATACCCGTGGCGAACTGACGCTCGACATGTGGTATCAGATGAACCACCACGACTGGAACGACCTCGTTAACGAGCACAACATGTTGCTCGCAGAAGTCGAGCGACTACGCTACATCGTTGACAGTATTCCCGACGAAGTGTGGGAAGACATGAGAACATGGGAGTCCATGCAGGGAGTGATTGAATGAACACCGACCAAATAGAGGACTGAGTCCTCAATCGTATGGCACGAAGCAAGTGTCGAGTGGTGGGGTGCAACCGAAAGGTGCCTTACCTTGAATCACCCGAAGAGGTCTGCGAAATTCACACGAACGTCGTCAGGCAATTCGACAGGGAACGTCTGGAGTGCGCCATGCGCTCATGTCGGAAGGTCGCTCGTTCGAGCGGCTACTGTCCGCAACATTCAGACGACAAATACACGCAGCGCGCCGACCTTCTGAAGGGAGCAGACTCGAACGAGGATGGTTTCCCGAACAAGAAGGATATGGTGAGCGTACTCAACGAGGCCCTCAAAACCGCGAACACGCGGTTGGGGGACACCGAGTGGTGGAAGCGTGTTGAGACAGGGCGTCGACGTTAAGTCGGCGCCCATTCTTTTTGCCTATCCGTTTCGTGCGGAAGCAAGAGCAGCCAACGCTTGGTAGCGGGGCAAGGACGTCTCGTCCTTGAAAGCGCCAAACGGCGTATCGACGATGTGCTTGAGAGAGACCTCGACCATATCGTCACCGATGGTTTCGATGACCTTGGCCTTCACAGCCTCGGCGTTGATTTCATCACGAGAAATCACAACACACGGGAGGCCTGTCTTTCCGTGGATTGAACCCGGAAGACGAAGAATACGGCGCATGTCGTGCGTGACGGACGGGTCAATCGCACATCCGCTCATGAGAACGGCGAACTGTGCAACCGACTCTCCGACGAGCGAGCCATGCTTCGTCGTTCGGAACATTGTCTTGAACACCCCACCGGTGAGCATCGAGGACTTGGAGCGAATGGTCTCCACGATTTCCACGATGGTCTCATCGGTGGGGTTTTTCTTTTGCCCCTTCTTTTCACCTGTCTTGATGATGGGAAGGTTGGCCTTGACGAACTCGATGGCAGCAGCATACGGCAATTCACGCACCTGTCGAAGATACGCTTCAGCCGCGCGACTGTAATGCCCGGGCCAGCCTCCCTTGATGCCGGGAGACCAAGAGGGGGCATACTTGCCGCCCTTCATGCGACCACGACCGAAGGTGTGGAAGTCCTCAAGTCCGTAGCCACGAACGTAGTCCTGAATCATCTTCCTTTGGTTGCGGTTGAGACGAAGCACGTCGTCGGTCATCACACGGACGTGGAAACCCTTCCCGCCAGAAAAGGTGACGAGCGCCTCGTCGGCGTCCAAGCCAAGAGAGGGGAAGACAACATCCAACAGACGTTGAACGTGCACGGCGACGGCGTCCATGTTCCCCCAGAAGTCGTCGGTCAATTCGTGCTCGGGAAGGTCCCCGAAATCGAAGTCGAACGCGAGGTCGACGCCAATGTTCGTCTTCTTGGCCATCGTTGGGTGGCCCGGGTCGAGATAACGAGCGTTGCTGGCGAAGACAGCCTTCGGCTTCTTGATTCGGATGATACTGCGGAGCAAGTCCATATCGCTGAGCGTGTGATGCCGGTCGTTCGGACCGGGTGCATCCCATGCTTGGAAGGCGAATTCCCGCCGAGCAACGGCGTCGAGAGGATAGAGGTCAGCCCGAGCGTAGTACTCGTCGAGCAACTCGGGCAGGTCGACCATGCTCAATCACCGTTCATGTTGTCGTTCATTTCCTTGAGAATGTCAATGACCGAGGTTGCTTCGACGCGGCTGAGGGAAGACATGTCGCCCTCAAACTTCTCCTGCGGGACTCCGGTGATGAGGTGCAGCCATTCGGTGCTCCAGTTGCTGTTGCACTTCTTGGCGAGCACCTTGATGTAGCCGACCTGTTTCCCGCTGGCAGGGTTGCCTCCGTCATTTGTGAACGAAGATGGGGCCTTGTACGAGGGCTTCGCAGGTGCAGGGGCAGCAGCAGGTTGGTTGGTGGCCTGAGCCGCTGCGACCCAATCAGGGACAGACGACTTCTGGTCCTCCATCTTGGTCTCAAGAACGGACGTCTTCTCGTAAAGGTCGAGACCGATGCCAAGGTGCGTAGCCGCGCGCTTCAGCGCGTCCGTGTGGGATGCCTTGACCGCGGTGGCGTAGTTGGTGCCGCTGCCCTGAGAACGGATGGTGGAAACGCCGACTTCGTCGATGCGTGCCCATTCCTCGTTCACGAAAGTGCCGTTGTTGCAGAACTGAATGATGGGGTATTCGAGGGTGATGTGGGTGAGGATACAGTCTTCGACCACCTCGATGTTGCGCACCGTGACACGCATCGCACCCCTGAAGACCGACATGAGGCGTCGCTTGACGTATTCGCCAGTGACGTAATCAATCTCGCCAGCCCAAGGTGAGGGGCGGCTGAGAATCGACTCCTTCGGAGTCGGCGCGGTCAGTTCGTCAATTTGCTCTTGGTGCAGGCCGATTTCGTTGTCTCCCGACATGATTTTCACACCCTGAAGTCAGCACTTAACCGTTCCTCGGACCCCTCCGAATCAACCGGAAGTGAACGCGAACTGATTCTTCTTGACCCGACGAATCGAGCCGAAGCGACCATGTGTTTCGTCAGCGCTCAAGGCCTCAAGGGTCGTATTCACCTGCGTCATGCTCGGGACCGTTCCCCATTCGTTGTTCCACACCGAAGGGAGCAACGAATGAATCTCCATGACATCATAGACGTCCTTCCCTTCGTGGCCGTGAATCAGCATCATGGCCTCCCAGATGTGGGCCTTCATGTCGCGTGTCTCCTTCAGCAACGCACCACGGATGGACGTCGGGTTGCGGTCCTGCTCAGCGCCGCTCATGGCTTCGATGGCGAGAGCAGCGTGGCGAGACTCGACCGTCTCACTGAAGTCCAATTTCGCTGCCGCCTGCGCCAGACGGGCAAGTGAAGCAGCGCGACGCTGAGACACTTGGTCTTCCGTGTTGGCCTGCCTCATCGCGACCTGATTCTCAACAAGCATCCGCTTGGCTTCGTCCGTGAAGACGACGTTCCGGAATGTGCGCGCAACGGAGAAGAAGTCCCGCATGAAGGCACGAGGGAGAATTTCTCCTGAACGGCTCGCAGGGTCAACGCCGTCCATCTTGTCGAAGATGGATGAGGCTCGGCGGAACTCTTCCTCAGCACCGACGCCTTCGTCGAAGATGAAGTACACAACGTCCATTCGACTGAGTGTCGATTCCTTGACATTGGCTTGGTCGATGATTGGACGGTGGGCATCGGTAGGGTCGAACTTCGCGTTGTCAGTCTTCGGGTTCGCGACAAGAATCACCGGTGTCTTGGTGGGAATCTTTGCCTTCAGCGTCATCGAGACCGAAACCTCCTGCTTCTCCAGCGCCGTGTTCAACTCAGCGAGCAAGTCCCCGGGTTGGCTACCAAGGTGCTGAGCCTCGTCGATGATGCAGACAGCACCGGGTGGTGTGAGAGCCAAAGCACCGGGCTGAATGATGCGCTTGTCAGATGAACCGAACAATTCACCGGATGTTCCCATACCAGCGATGAGACCTGCCTTGGTCGCTCGCTCGCCAGTCAGGTAGCGAGAACCGGGGTGCATGTCGCGGACGTAGTCCACCAGAACGGACTTCCCGGTTCCGGGGTCGCCGAGCATGAAAACGTGGATGTCTGAGCGAAGCCCGAAGGTGTTGTGTGAACCACCACACTGCTGAAGAATGAGCCCCTGCTTGACCTTGTCTCGCCCGTGGATTTCTGATGCGAAGGACTTCGTGAGGGTCTCCACCTTTTGCTCCCACGTCTGAGAGGCAGCCCACGCTTCGATTTCTTCACGACGCTCACCTGCGACCACGAAGTCCCGCGATTGCTCGTTGCTCTCGATGCCCGTGGCCACGATGTACAATTCGCGGTTCCTGTCCTTCTTGGACTTGGAGTCCGTAGGACGCGAACGAACGTAGCCGACAATCGTGACAACCTCACCGGGCTCGACCTGCTTCGTAGCAGAATCGCGGAACTCAACGAGGACGGTAGGGGTGTCGGATGAATCGACCATTTCCTCCTGAATGAACGCTCGTCGGATGCGACGCTCCTTGGAACGGGGTGCCTCGACAAGCATGAAGTTCGCAACAGGTGGTGGTGCACCACATTCATCGTTGCCGCAGCGGGGAGGCGAAATCATGTCGTCGTTGTAGTCGTCCTGACGAACGTCGGTGATGAAACCACACTCGTCTCCTTCGGCATTTGTGGCACTGCACCGCCAACCGATGGAGTAGTATGATGCACGGATGGTCGAGATGTTCGTGATTTGACCACGAACCCGCACGAGCAGACCGGCCTGAGAAGACTCAAGGCAGGTGCGCACGTTGCGGGTGTATTCATCGCTGACACCGGTCACACGGTATTCCGGTCCGTCGAAGTATTGGTCTTGGTCGAAATTCTCAGCGTAGCGCCAATAGGCGGTCGAAAGGAACGGACGTTGAGCCTGCTTGAATTGCTCAAGCGTTGCCTCGTAGTGGCGCTCAAGATGGAGTGCGAGGCGCCGGTAGTCCGTGAGGAAGTGGTCCCATGAATTGAACGCGATGCCGAGGTCGTTGAACTCGCCCATCATGTCTTCTTCCTCCAGCCCTTCAGGGACATGAGCAGGAATGTGGTATGCGAGGCGGATGATGTCGGCATCGAGTGTAATGACGTCTCGCTGGTCGCTCATCACCTCTTCCGTCACCTGAGACACAAGGGCGTGCATCGTGCGTGTGCGATGACCCATGTTGACGGCCGTGATGTGGCCCTCATCGAGAAGACGAGTTCCTGCGGTCGCCGCCCGTGCGTCAATTTCCTCGACCGACATGTGGTCCGCGAACTGACACCAGACGCCGGAATGATACCAGAGGTATGCTCGAACTGAACGCTCGATGCTACCGATAGTTGTGCCGTTGAGTCCTGCGTATGCGATGGTCATGGTCTCACCTCATGTTCACGAGCGTCGGCTCGTTGTTTGCCCCTGCGATGACTCCGAGACCTTCCTTGGCCCAGCGGACCGGACCAAATTCCGGGTCCGTCCGGAGAATCCCAAGTGTCCGCTTTCGCTGTGCTGCGAGGTCGGAAGGACTGGTATTGTCAAGGGTCGGATAATCGTGCACTCCGCAACGAGCGGCGAGGTCGGCACAAGAAAGTTCCTGCTCACCAGACCGGCTGAATTCCCGCACCATGATGTTGAGGCAGCGACGGAAATCGTCAGCCCAGTTGAGCGTACTCGACTGGGTGGTGAGCAGTTCAATGTCGCGACCTTCGATGAAGAAGACCATCTTCGCACGGATGGTCGTCGGGTCTGGGCGCAACATCGCACACTCGATGCGGAGGTCGCTCTCCTTCTGGATGCGCTCCATCAACTTCTTCCACGAGTTCCGGGGGATGCCCTCCATACCGGGGATGTTCTCTTGTGCGTAGTTCAGCCAAATGAAGCCGTGCTCCCTCAGCACGGCCTCGATGCGAGGGATGTAGGTGGTCCAGACAAGTTTGGGCATGGGTATTCCTCCGATTCAGGACTCCTTGGGAATCGAGTTTGGCCTATAACCGTTGGGAAAGCGTTCACCAAAACCGAAAACGGTGTGTCTGGGCACACCACTTTTGGCCGTTTTTGGGGCGAAAATCAGGTGTGCTCAGGTAAAGCGTTCACCAAAACACAGCAACACATAAAAGCGGCTGCGTTCACTAAAACAAAAGCGTTCACCAAAAAATCGGCATAAGCGTTCACCAAAAAGGAAAGAAGGCGGGGGCTGTTTTCTTTCAGGAAGTCCGCAGTATCCCGTTTGGTATTTTCCCACTTGACCAAGAAACCCTCAGAAAATGGACTACCCTATCTGAAACGAGAAAAAAGCGTTCACCATGTTGGTGAACGAAGTCCGCAGTACCACGAAAAAGCGTTCACCAAAGCGTTTTTCGGCCAAAAAAGCGTTCACCAAAAAATGGCCTATTCGCTGCACTGCGAGCAACCGGCCTGAAACCAAAAGCGTTCACCATGTTAGTGAACGCTCACCTTGCGCGCGCGCGCGATGATTTTTCTGAGTCTGACATCGAGAGAGAGATTTTGGTGAACGCTCTTTTCGAGATGATTTTGGTGAACGGTTTTTTGGTGAACGCTCTTCTCCCAAGATGAGAGATGATGAGATGAGATGAGATGAGATGAGATGATGATATGATGTGATGTGTTGTTGTTGTTGTTGTTGTTGTTGTTGTTGTTGTTGTTGTTGTGGGAGATGTTCATTCGAGGGCTTCGCGGTAGGCCTTGGTGTTCTTCACACCACCACATGCCTTCACGAAATGCCCCCACGTCATCTCTTTTGCCTTCCATTTCGCGTGCGCCTCGCGCACCTCTTCGGGGACATCAACCACAGCGTGTTCATCTTCTGGGACCTTTTCCTCAACAGGTTCCGGAGGAGGCGCGACGAATCCCTTGACGCTTCGCACCTCGACTCCGTCGTCAACGATTTCCGTCTCTTCAGCCGTTCGTTGGATGCCAAGTTCCTCGGGAGTCATGACCATCAGGAGGTTATCGACGGGCTCACTGAACATCTGTGCTTTTGGCGTCGGCAGCGCTTCGAGCCGGTCCACCGCCTTGATGAGCAGGTTCATCTTGGCGTTGAGGTCGTCGACGTGCCCTTCGAGCGAGTGGACACGGCCACCGAGTGCCTCCACTGAACCAATCAATTCGCGGTGGATTTCCTTCACGAGAGCGGTCAGTTCTTCGAGGCGGTTGCCGCCCATCACGCTACTTCCGAGTCCAGACCACACAGAGCCTTCAGTCATGCCTACGTCCCTCTCCGCACTGGGCATAAAGATTCATCAGCGGCGGAGATGTGCGACATCTGTGCCGGTTAAGTTGTTCGCTGACCCGTTCCAGCGTCAATCGAAGCAGGCGCGTAATGCCCTCAGGGACGCAGGTGTCCAATTCGACGAGGTCAACCTCCGAGAATCGTTCTATGGGTACACGATTCTTGAGTCCTTGACCGGGGAGATGCACACACCGTATCTGTTCGTCAACGGGGTCGGCTACCGAGGTTTGGAGGGAGTGCGTGCCTACCTTGCCCGATGATTGGACCTGCCCGGTCCTCGATGCTGGGTTCATCAAGGACATCGAGACCGAGTGCTACGCGAAACTCGAACGCTTCACGACGAACGCTGAGGGCATCATCCTGTGCGCTCGCTGTCTGAAGGAGGTTGGTGTTGAGACCGACCTTGAGGCTGGGATGGCGGTCGAGGATGGCGCTGGCGACGACGACGATGACGACGGCAACCTCGACAACCCCGAGTTCAACAACGCAGAAGTGCTGCTCGAAGGGGAACTCGTCAACTGGTCCCCCGAAGAGACGATGCGCAACGAAGTGACGGGTGTCCTGTTCACCATTGTCGAAGAATTGCAGACCTACCCAAACGTGAACCTTGACGATATAACGGACGTTGACGAAAGGGAGCACTACGAGTCGCTGGGCAACACGACCACGCACTACGCTGCATACCTCACGACCCATTCTGACAACATCGTGAACCTGTACATGCACTTCTCTGTTCACGGAATCAACGCCTTCGGAGGACGTGTCTCCAACCGTAGGGACGCGCTGCTCGCCGTCATCTTGGTCTATCGAATGAACGAAGGGCACGTCCTCGATGAATACGACATGGTTGCCCGCCTCGGCGAGAAGCCGAACTACATCGCGAATCTGCGCGACATCCTCATCCGAGCCCAACTCGCGGAGGGACAGAACGAAACCGGCTACTACATCACGCTCTATGCTCGCGCCTTCGGGCTCGACGATGCCATCGTCCAAGCAATCAGCGATGAGTGGGACCGCGACATCGAACCGTTCATGGCTCAGACCCCGCAAATCATCGCCCTCGCTTTCATGCTCAGTGCTCTGGAAAATCTGCACGACATGAAGAAGAGCACATCTGGCCCAGCATCACAACTCGGTCTCAACCGAACGACCGTTAGTTCGGTCCGCAAGAAATTCGACAACCACTTCCGAACCATTAAGGCCACATCGTGAAACGGACGTTGCATGACCGCCATCAAGTGGAACGACTTCCGGGCTCTTCACAAAGGAACGGACCAGAAGGAAATCAAGGAACTGTGGGCCAAATACAAGGAGGGTGAGTATGAAATCCCGTCAGAACCCAGCACTGAAGTTTCTCCTGTGGCTGAAGAGTCTGCTCCCGTGGACCACCGCAAAGAATTCCTGTCCCTCTTCAACTCCATCTTCATCCTCAACGAGGTCGAGGGCACGAAGTCCGTTCTCGGACAACTCTTGATTCACGCGAAGGCAACACGTCCAGACGATTACACGACCGCCCCGGGCGACGGTTGGACCCTTTACCTCGGCCCGACTCAGAAGGCCGTGCTCGTCAATGAATCGCGCCAGACCGCTTTCTCCATCACTCGTGCCTTCTGGCATCGCTTCTATCAGGGCGCTGCTCTCGTCGACACTCAGATTTTCGAAAACGAAGACGGCATCGAGCGCTTGAAGAAGCAGTTCAAGCGCATGGGCAAGTTCGTCGCTCGCTACCCCGTTCCCGATGTGGAGATTCAGGTGCCTCGCTCGGCCCTTGACATCCCGCTTCCGACCGGGGTGCTGTGATGGACAACTCCGCTGTCCTCGCTCAACTCGCTGCGCTTCAGGCGCAGGTCGCCATGCAGAAACTCGACCGCGAAACGCTGGACATCTGGGTGGTGTTCAACCCGAAGCAGGTCGGTGTGTGGTGTGAGAAGTCCGGGTGTCCCGTCACGGGACGGCGCTCGAAACTCGAAACCGTGACGCTCCGAAAGAGTCAGACAATGTCGGCCTTCCTCACCGACGACGAGGCTACCGAAGATGACACGGTGGAATCGGATGAGGAAGACGAATACGAAGTCAAGGTCCTCCGCGATGCTGGCAATCAGAACGCGCACCACCGACTCGGTGTTGTTGCTGCGTTTCGCAGCGAGCGCGAAGCGAAGGAGTACATCGAATCGTACTACCGGATGAACCAAGGTGTCCTCGCTGCGATGCCCGTCGATGAGGTTCCTCTCTTCGAGATTGAGAAGGTCGAAGTCTTCTGAACCTTGATAGGGTGGTTCCAGCAAGCGCCAATCATGGCGAAGGGAACAGTCCGACGACGAGCGCGAATGCTGAAGGTCCTGAGTGAGGGCCCGCTCACTACTCGTGAAGTGATGTCGGCTCTTCTTGAGCGCTGGCCGAAGATGAGCGTCACCCCGGAGTCCATCAGCCAAACCCTCGCACGCTACCCGGAATTCACAGCGGTTGGCGAGACAACGCTACGCGACCAGCACGACAACGGGTACAAGACCAAAGTCTGGGGGCTCAGCGAGAACTCCGATTAGAGTTCATCCCAATCCGCACCGTCGAAGTCGAAGTCCTCGTCCGCGAGGTCCTCCACACGAGCACCGAGTTCCTCAACCTGCGCGTATAAGGCACCACGATTGGCCCGTCGGGTCAAGTCATGCGCGTGCATCTCCTTTCCACTGACGCCGTACATCTCACGCAGCAGGATACCGTGATACGGTGTCGCTCCGATGAAGTAAAGGTTCAGCAACTTGAGAGCCATGAGCACGATGCCCTTGTCGGGAATGTAGTCCGTCCCGCGTGCCTTGATGGGGACTCCCTGCCAAATAATCCTCCCTTCCACCAGAATTTCGTACAAATCGTTGGGACAATGTTTCCAGATACCAGCGTCAGATGCAGCCCTTGCCTGTTCGATGAGACCAACCTCTTCGCGAGTGAGGCGGAACCTCGTGACACGCCTATCAGGTTCCGGCTCTTTGTGCTGAAAGACGTGTTTTAGGTATCCAATTCGCTTTCGTTTTAGGGACACGAGACGCTGTTGTCTCTCGTATGGCGTCTCGTTATTCGGCTTCTTCGCTCTCCCCATGTCGCTACGCGACATGAGGTCTGGACTTAAGGGTTTGAGGTCATTTTGCTCACGTTGTTTTTGGTTGTGCATAATCCTTGTACTTGGCCACAGAGAAATCCCACCATCCTCCATCTTTAAGTCCACAACGCGAAGGGAGGTGTTCGATGAAGGTCAAGGCCTCCGCTGTGCACGTCAAGAACCCCGATGGAACCGCCAAGACGTACGAGGACGTCGAAGCCATCATGCACGACAACGGTCTCTATCTCCATCTGAGTGATGAGCACCTCGTGCTGGTGACGTGGGAGAACGTCAACTCCGTCGAGTGGACGGACGTTAAGACGGTTCAGCGTGTCTGGGCCGAGGCCGTCCTCGAAACCCTCGAAGACTTGCTCGATGATGAGGACCTTGACTTCCTCGACGACGACGATGAGGAAGAGACGAAGGCCGACGACCCGACGGTGGACCCTTACGCCAAGAAGGAGTGATGGCCGATGGCCGACATCATCACGCCTGACCTTGAGAACGCTCTCAAGGAACAGAAGGAGCAGATGAACCGCTACTACGCGGAACTCATCGCCAACCCCTATCGGGCGCAGACGGTGATTGACGACATTCGCCGTCAGGTTGTTTCGACCGCCGCGGTCCTGATGGAGCACCGCATCCCCCTCACGATTCCAAAGAAGGAGCGCACCTTGACGGATGTGCTTCAGGAAGCCGCCGCCGAGGCAGGGATGTTGATGGGCTCAAACGCGATGGCTGCTGGCGTCTCGTTCTTCCGCAACGTGAAGGACAAGGTCAACCAGCCACCCCAACCAATCAGCGAGGAAGAATTTGTGATTTACGAGGACGAGTACGGGAACTTCTTCTTCATCGACGACGACGGTGAAGAGGTCGATTGCGACAAGTTCGGAACCCCCTTGGAGGATGATGACAGTTGAGCGACGAATATGACATGAGTGATGACGAAGACGCCGGAGACGCCCAGTGGACTTCGCTCGACCCAAGCGAGCGAAAGGAGTTGCTGAAGAACGTCTTCTCGGACGAGAACTGGTATGACGGAATGGCCTTCCACGAAGGTGGAGCCTCACATCCACCCTTCGATGAAATCGCGAGCAGGGTCGGTGCCGAGCAGACGACCATCAAGAAGTACTACATCGCGTGGCTGAAGGCCCGCGGCTTCGATGTGGAGAACATCAAGACCTCCATGACCGCCGCAGTGGACCCGTTGGCTGGCGTCACGACCCCTTCGACTCCGAAGCCTGTGAGTGAGCCTCAACCGAGCACAGCCTACCAACAAGAGGTCAACCGGATGCAGCATGAGGCCTTTGCGCCTCCGCCCCGCCCAACTGAAGAATTCAGCATGACACCCCCGAAGGGCGGCAACGATTCAGACTCGATGTTTGCGATGATGCAGTTCCTTGCACTTCAGCAACGCATCGCCTCGGAGAATCAGCACCGCCAGATGATGATGCAGATGGAGCAGCGCCGCCTCGACCAGCAGCGTGAGTCGGAGATTCGACGCGAATCTCAGGCCCGGGACCAGCAGTTCAACATGCAGCAGATGGCCTTCATGCGGGAAATGATGCGCACGAAGGACAACGACGGTTTCTTTGACAGCGACATGAAGACGATTTTCAAGCAGCGTATGGTCGAACAGATGTTGGATGGCGGCGGGGGCGGGGGCGCCCTTGAGCGAATCGCTTCTCGCCTACTCCAGCCTGAAATGCTTGGCTCGTTGGCGAGCGCAGCATCGAACGTCATCCCGACTCGGAATCAGGTCCCGGCTGGCTACGACTCGCCCACCTACGACCCCTACGCGCAGCCTTCGCGTCCAGCGCCTACGCCGAACCCTGCGCCTCAGCAAGCGCTCCCGGCGGATGACAATTTCTTCGAGGGCCCAGAGGAAGAGACCGTTGAAGAGGTGGACGTCACACCCGAGCAGTACAAGCACGCGCTGATGGAGCAGTTCAAAACCATCATGGGTCAGGAACTCGAGGACCCGAAGAAACTCAACGCCGTGCAGGAGCAAATCGACATCACCGTTGACAACGTCGTGGTGGAATTCAGCCCGCTCGCTCCACAGGGGAAGTTGGACAAAATGGCCGAACGGATGGTCCTCGTCCGCAGCCTGAGGGACATCGGCCGTGGAATGCAGGACGCGATGGAGAAGATGAACGAAGGGACGGACCCTGACCTCGTCTATGCCTTCGTGGTCGGTGAACTGAAGAAGAATGAGGTGTTCTGGAACATCTTCCGTAGCAACACCTACGACGAATTGATGGCGCTCATTGAACCGTACAAGGAGACCGGTGGCGTGGTTCACGACTACAACTTCCTGCTCCGCTCGGATGTCGCTGATGTTTGCCGTGAGATGCTGAACCGCGTCCAAGCCGCGTGAGGTGTTCTCGTGGGGGATTCTTGCCAAGTGTGCTTTGCCTCATGGGACTGTGAGGAATGCGAGTGCTGCGAGGACCACTGCGAATGCAACAACAGTCAGTGGATGATGGAATGGTCAACGACCGTTGAACATTCCAAGACGTGTCGCTGCCGTGAATGTGGAATCTGAGGTGGTCTGATGATTGAGGATTGGGAAGCCGAGAAGGCCAAGCGCGAAGAGCGCCAGTGGCCGACGTGGCTCTATCTCGCTCTCTTTGTCATCCCGGCTACGGGGACCTTCTGCTTGATGGCCTTCGCTCTCTCACAGGACCTTCTGTTCTCCGCCATCACTGCGTTGGCAGTGATGAACGGCTCCATCAACTCAGTGATTGCCTACCTGACGATTCAACTCGACACGAAGAGTTCGGAGTCGCTTCAGCACCTTGAGAACATCAACAGCGAGATGGACCGGCTTGAGGCGACCCTCGAGGAAGCCAATGACAAGGTGCAGCGTTTCACCAGCGACCTTGACGAGGCCAAGGAACTGTTCAAGAAAGTGGGTGTCGACCTCCACGACCTTGACCTTGAACCGGTGGCTGATGTGGTCGAACGCCTCAAGGAAAACAAGGATGGTCTGAATCAGGTCCTCGACCACCTACGAAACATCGACGTCGAGGAATACATCGACCAAGCGAAGCGGATTGATTGGAAGAGCCTGCTTTCCGCTGCCGAGGAAGTCATGGGTTTCATCGAGAAGCGGAACCAGCCTTCGAAGAGCCCGATGAAGTCGTTCAAGCCGGTGCTCGACACCCCCGTTCCTGAGGACGAGGATGTCGATGTCGAGCCGGATTGGGCTCGCTACCGCGACTCCCAATACATGGAAGACAATGACGATTGGGATGAAGAGGAAGAAGAGGATGAGGAAGACGAAGAGGACGAGCCACCTGCGCCTACCCCTCGCCTGAGTCTGTCTCGTGAACCACCGAAGAAGAAGACCCCCACCCTTGAGCGGAAGCCGAAAAAGAACCTGAGTCTCAAGCGCTGAGTGGACCCGCGTCTTCAATGACGACAGCGACGTATGGTGCTTCGCCCTGTGCGACCATGATTTTCTCGATAACCACCTTGACGATTTGGGAGTCGTTGTGGTACACGATTCCCTCACAGGCGTCAGTGATGCCCTTGAACAGATTGTCGAGGTCTGGCTTCTGATTTCTCCATTGGGCAGGGACAGGTTCCCTCTTCCGCCATTTGCTCTTCGGGAGGGAGAAGGCGAATCTTGCTCGGACCCTCAAAGCAACATCCGTTGGTTTGTCGTAGCCTTGTTCCCTCATGGCCTGTTCTGCGAACGCGGCAACGAAGGCTTTCCAATCCTTCGATTTCTTTGGGTCGAACGCCCGAACGAACCCTCCCTTGTTGGAGAAGCGAGGCCGGCCCTGAGCGATTGGCTCAGCAGGAATCGTTAGTGATAGGCGCACGCTCTTGCCTTCTGTCCAGCGGCGATAAGTGTTGGGTCAAGTTGAAGTGATGGAGTGGCGTGGAGGACACCATGGCCGAGCGTATTCTCAGGGTCAAGTTCAATCCCGGCGTCGGGATTGAGCAGCGATTCGGGACGGTCATCGAATACCTCCGTCAACTCATCGAGGACGGCTTGCGGGACGAATACGTCCGCCGAAAGGCTGTTGAAATCACCAATCGGGCTGGCGTGGCTGGCCACGACGAACTCGGAGAAATCCGGGCCATTGTGAAGTGGGTTCAGAACAACCTGACCTACCGGAAGGACCCCATCGACGTGGAGTACTTTCAGACCGCTCGACGCCTCATCAAGGATGCTGAGTCCGGGCGTTCCGCCGCAGATTGCGACGACTTCGTCATCGTGGCGGCCTCGATGCTCGGTTCTATCGGCTACCCGACCGGTGCTCTCATCGTCGATTCCAACAACGACGGTGTGTTCAACCACGTCATGCTCGTTGTCCGCACTCACGCACCGACGCGGGAGTTCGGCAACAAGTGGATTCCCGCGGAGTTGATTTTCCCGACCTTCAAACTGGGTGAATCGGTGAAGGTCTCCAAGGTGTATCCCCTCATCGCTGACCCTTCCACGAAGCGTGTCCCTGTGATGATGCAGAACATCGCCGGAGGTCTTGCAGGCCTCGGTTCCTCGCCACGCGGTGGCTACCAACTTCCCATTATTCGAGCCCTGAATGGGCTCAAGGGACGGTGATAAAATGGCGTTTGATTCATTCATGGGGAGTCCGGCAGATGAGGGGTTCATCACCCTTCAGGACCCGGCACCCGTGCAACCAACCTCGACCCCCAACCCGAAGATGAAGAACTTCGGGAACACTGAGATGATGTCGTTCAAGACGGATGAATCCGCGATGGACCTCGTCAACTCCCCCGGCACGAAGCGAGACTTTGGTCTTGGCTCGGCCTCCATCCCTGTCCAGCAGCCACTTGGCAAGACCCCGAAACAGGGTCGCCTTGGGTTGATTCAGTGGAAGAGTAGCGAGACCCTGTTGGTCGGCGCTGGCTTCTTCTCATTGGGTCTCCTGAGCAAGGTGCTGTTTGACCGCTACTACAAATGAAGGAAGTGACACACATGACGCAATATAGCAACGCCCTCGCACGCCGAACCGGGACCGCAGCGGTCCGAAGTTCCCCGTCTGGGTTCTTTGAAGACATGAAGCAGATTCCGGCTCGCCTCTTCACCGAGCGCGCCCGCACCCCCGTGATGTTCGGCGCCCTCGGCTCCCACTGCTACTCCGGTTGGTATGGCAACGAGCCCGAGGCCAAGATGTCCGGTGGCTCGAACATGCAATCGAACCTCTTCGGTTTCGGTTCTGCTCAGCAGGACATCGAATACCTTGGTTCTGGATTCACCCCCTCCAACACGTTGGGAATTGCCCTCGGAATCGCGGCCCTGTACTTCATCACCCGGTGAGGTGAGAATGTGCTGGGCCAGCAAGGCGGTCAAGCCCCGGGACAGGGGCAAGGACAAGGCGATATGACCCTGAGACCTTCGTCTCAGTTCGCTCCTGTCCTCAAGAACGAGGCCGCCTACCTGCTCAAGATGTACGACAAGGCCTACTCCGCTATGCTGACGGCGGAACAGGAAGTCACGCAGAAGCAACAGAAAATTGATGAAGCCAACGCCCGACTTTCAGAAATCAATGCTGAGAAGCAAATGCTCGTTTCTCAGAAGGCCCAGTATCAGAACGAGGCTGAGAAGTGGGCTGCGATGTACAGCGGACTCAACGTCGAATACCAGACTGTTCTGAAGAACCGCTCGGACCTTTCAAAGCAAGTGAACAAATTGAATGCCGACCTCTATGCTTCACAGGGTCAGGTGTCCACCCTTTCGAAGCAACTTCAGCAGGTGAAGCAAACCAACGCAGAACTTGAGATTGAGGTCGAGCGACTGAAGAGTGGCACGCCTGCGCTCGTCCGTGCTGCTCTCAAAGAGAAGAAGAAGCCCACCCTCTATGAGCGAATCCGCTCCGTTCCATCTTCCATCGCACCCCTCGGTTCGCCCGCCACACAGGCAGGCGCGGGGGTCGCGTGGCTACTCGCCGGCCTGTTTATCATCGGGAGGATTGAGTGAAATGTCTGTTAAGCCGACCACCCTGCCAATCAGCCCGAATGATGCCCGTTCTGCCATCCGTGTGCAGAAACAACTTGAGTCCGACATCGCTCGTCTTCGTGAGGACATTCGTCGTGGCGGCTGCAACATCCCTGCTGCTCAGAAAGCCATCGCCCTGAAGGAGCGACAGATGACGCAGATTCAGGCCTACCTGCGCCAATACCACATCGACCTCGACCAATTTGACCGCCTTGAGGCCGAGCGCCACCGACAGGCGATTCGCCGACAGCACGCCATCTTCGAGGACCAGCGCCGCGCGATGGTTCCGGGCAAGCAATCCATCGCTGCCAAGAAGGCTCGCCTCGACAAGTCCGTGAAGGAAATCACCGCGCCATCTCTCCCTTCGATTACCCTCGCGGTGCCCGAGGTTTCTCCCGCCAAGATGGCTGAGCAGCGTCAGGCTCGGGAAGCCAAGGAAGCCAAGGCACGGGCTGTCCTCGCCCAGCAGCAGGCTCTCGCTGAGCAGAAGCGCGCTGAGATTGAGCGCGGTGCACAGGCCCGTCGTGAAGAAGCCGAGCGTCAGAAGCAGATGGCCATCGCGATGAAGGAAGCCGAGCGAAAGGCTCGCGAAGAGGCGAAGAACATCACCATCCATCAGGCTGACCAACTCCGCCAGAAGAGTGAAGAGCAGCGTGAAGCCCTGAAGAAGGCCATGCACGAGAAGCAGATGGCTGAAGCGAACGCGCGACGCATCGCGGAAGACAAAGCCAAGGAAGAGGCCATGAAGCAGAAGCAGGCCGCTGAAAAGCGTGCCCGTGAGGCTGCTGCTGCTGAAGCCCAGAAGAAGAAAGAAGCCGCTGAGAAGCGCGCCTACATGGAAATGGTCCAGAAGAAAAACTCCATCGAACAGTCTTACCGTCGAGCCAAGTCTGAGGCGGACCAGATGGACATGGCGGTCCGTCAGGTGGACATGGAGATGCAGCACGCCAAGGTCAGGAACCCTGAGGTCCTCGATGACCTCCGCGAGCACCGCGCGCGGCTCATTGAAGAGAGCATCAACTTGAAGCGCGCGGCTGGCCCGATGCAAGCAGAACTCAACCGTATCCAGAATCAGATGCGTCGCACCGTCGTTGTCGACCAGACCGCCGGTCTGCGTGCGTGGCACCGAGATGTCCTTTCCTCCGGTCATGGGCGTCGTCAGATGGCTCCCTCTCAGCGAAGGCAGATTCAGAACATGTGTGCGAATCTTTCTGCTGACCAGAAAAAGGCGGTGGCGAACCTCGTGGCCCGTTGGGAGCAGGGGAGCGACGTCAACCTCATGCCTGAAATTCAGCGCATCGTCAGCAACAACGCTGTGGCTCAGGCTCAGGCTCTCGGTGCAGCCATCGCCATTCAGGGCACCCCACGCCACGTCAAACACGGGATGAGCGCTGTTGCTCAAAACAACTTCAACCGCCTGCGTTCGATGCAGGCGTCCGAAGATGGAGCGAAGGCGGTGGCCCAAGCCTCCGAGCAGGCTGCTGCTGCGCAGGGCGAGAACCTGTCTGGTCTCTTCCCGAAACTCCGCAGTAGCGTCACTCGGATGGTGGGTCATTGAGGAAGCATGTGCTGGCTCAGAAGGCTGACCGAAGCCGTCGCTACGGACGCATCGGTAGCGTGAGCCAGCAGCAGACCAACACCCCACGTCTCCTGCAAGTCACTGCCCACTACCCGCTGCTGAAGAGGACAGAAATCCTTCACACAGACCGTGAGGGAACCCGTAAGGGTTTGGAAGCGACCCCTCGGGTGCAACTGAGCGTCTCGGCTACGGTCCCTCAGCCGTTCTATCTGTACGGGACCTTCGATGACGGTCAGGCGGCCTACCTCTCGTTCTTCAAGCGCATCACGAGTGCCGATTCGGACTTCGCTTTCACGATGCCCTCCTTTGCTCGCAACCCGAAGATTCACGCTTCACTGACTCCGCCGCCACCTCATTACTCTCATCAATACATCAGTGAGGCAAAGAGCGAATGGATTCGTAGTCGCGCGCTCCACGCAACAGACGTTGATTTCTTCAACCTCGGGTTCCAACCGGTCAATCCCGGTCTGTGGCAGGCCGGAGAGACGATGCCCAATCTTGAGGGTAGCACCAAGAGCGAATACTGGAGCGGTCGCAAGAGCGACTTCGACCCACGGATTCACGGCTTCGGTGGATTCAAGATGAATGGAACCCACGAATCAGCCCTTTATGGTGGAGCGAAGGACTACCTCCCGTTCATCCACACCAGCCCCCCGCAGCGTCTCACTGCTTTTGAGAAAGAAGACCGCTATTGGCACTATTTTTGGTTCGTCATCGCTGAATTTGTCCCCGGGAAGGGTTGGCTTGTTCTCGACAAGACCCAACCCACCCTCAAGGCTGGACACCCGTACTGCATCATGGGAGCCCGATATAAGCCAAAGAACGTCGACCCGTCGTTCTCGACGTACTTCATTCCTGCTGAGGGTGCGGCTGCCCCCGAGTTCAATTTCATGTCCTCGCAGTTCGCGAACATGTTCAGCACGGACCGTGGTGTGAAGACCGGCGATTGGCTCCCCGTTAGGACACACAAAGACGGGTATGTTCCCTTTGGGACCAGCGAAAGTCCTCACTTCCCTGAGGCCCTTGGTGGCGTCACGGTGAAGGAACTGTACAACGACAACGGGGCTGGCTGGTTCAGGGACAGTCTTGGGCAAGCCGGTGATGAACTCCGCTCCATCCTTCAGTCATCGGGAGTACCCGAGCAGAACACCCCTGTCCTCGACTTCTTCAGCAGTGACGTGGAGTACTATGACTTCGGTAGCAGCCGATGGCAAGACAGCCGACCTTCTCGGACATGCGACTCCAAGGGTCGTTTCGCGTGGTACTTCCGTTTCAAGCGGCAACTCTCTCCCACTCATCCCGATGTGGCGACGCAGCCGGATTGGTCTATCGACAAGACAGCAGACGCCTATCCGACATTGAGTCTGCGCGACGGGAAGAAGTCCATTGGACGAACGTTCATTGGTTTCCAACAGGAGCAAATCCCCGCTGGCCGTTTCAGCCTGAACGACACACCAATGTTCCGAATCACCGCCTCCTTCCCAGACCTGAAGACCCAATTTGGGAGTCGTGAGTTGCGCGCTACGACCGACACCATGCGAACGCTGCGGGTGGCTGACCCGGACAACTTCACCTATTCCACCAACCAGCAGATTGACCGTGTGTTCTTTGAGGACGCGATGTTCACACCCGGAAAGCGCGTTGTGCTCATCGGCAAGGGTCTGGACCGGACCAATTTCATCTGCGTTTCCAAGGAGAAGAGTCTCGCTGCGCTTGCTGCTCAGAAAGGCCTCTCCACCCCCGAGGCCTTGCTTACCAGCACCTTTGCTCAGCAGTTCTCAGCAAACGCCGTTGGTCAAATCAACACATCTTCAGTTGGCTACCTGAAGCCCATCTCTGTGGTGACAGCAGACCAAATCACGACGAGCGGCTACCCGTCTGGCTTCCAATCGCTCTTCCAGAACATCTTCGGAGATGTGGCCCCTGAGAATCTGTTCAGCCTCTTCCTTGATGGGGACGTCAAGGTTGCTGGCTACACCCGGTCAGAAATCGAGTCTCTTCCCGTGGACGTTCGTTCGAAACTCGTCGACAAGGTGGCGGTGCGGTTCAGCGCGCTGGACAACACCGACAAGAGGGGTCGTCAAGTGCTTCAGATGCGCGACAAGCCGACCCACTTCACCATCCTCGACGAGAGCAACGACCCTCATGAGTTCCCCTTCAGCATCGGCATCTTTGAGATTCCTGCTGGCTATAACGGTCCGGCTCCGGTCATCGCGGCCAAGAAAGACGGACAAATCATCTCCTTCGCACAGGCCAAGGAGATGATGACTCAAGCAGCGACCGCTCAGGACATCACTGGTTTCAGTGGCTTTGGCGGCTTCGCTGCTCTTGGTGGCGCGTCCTCCGGTGTTGAAGACGCGCTCAAGACCTTCCATCAGGGTCATCAGAACCTCGACTACTCCGGGTTCACAAAGGATTCCCAGACGGGACGCTACTCTGTCTATCGTGAATTCTTCACGGCTGAGAATGGGATTGAGTCTGTGGTCGAAGTCCTGTGGCTCCCCGACACCCGAACGGGCATCTCGCGGGTCTCGGTTGAGACGCGGGCTGCTGCTGTGGTCGAGGAGACCAAGACCTACGAACTCACGACACGGAATTCCTTCAACCTCTTCCTCCCATTCATGGTGGATTACTTCGAGAGCGAAGTCACTCGTGTCAGTGGGGAAACCCGCACCGCCCCTGAATACAGTGAGACGATGGAAATCGTTCAGCAGGTCCAACTCGGCGAGCGGCAACTCACCATGCACAAAATCACGGCGACCGGTGGGATGCTTGGTTCTTCGACCAAGGTGTTCTATGTGGTCATCCTTCTCGAATCGGATGGAAGTGAAGTCTCGAAGTACACCTTCGACCAGCGTGGCGCAGCCGAGGTGAAATTCACGGCCCTCTCGGGTGGGAAGAAACTCGTCTCCGGGCTGGAGTTCATCCACGACCCATCCACGCCTGATACGGTGTACTACCGCTTCCTGAACGTCCTTGGCCGCGGGACGACCGGCTTCGAGGAAGACCTCTCCGCGGAGATTCAACTGCAACTTGCGAAGGAGAACTACGGCCTCTCGATGTTGGAGCAATTGCTCACCGACGCTGCCTCGATTGGTGGTGAGGAAGATGTCGAGCCATTCGACATGGGTGAACAGCAGGATGCTGAGAGGCCACCTGCCCTCATCGAGATGAGCCTTCCGAAGTGGTTCGGCAAGTTCAAGACGGACAGTTTGCTGCGCAAGTACACACTGCTGCCTTACGGCAGCCGGACGCCGATTGATGAGAAGTGACGGAGCGGACTTAAATGTACAGCATCACCGACGTGACTGACCGCTTTTCGGCGGACCACATCACTACGCTCGGTGCTGCATCGTTCCCCTCTCCGAAGCCGGACGAGATTTACCTGATGAACGGGATGGACAACTTCAACACCCAAGCGTCCCAGATTCTCGTCGTCAACAGCATGGGTAGTCGCCCCATGACCGTTGCCGCCAAGGAACGCCGCCCCATCGGAACAGGCAACTACACCAACCTGAAGCGCCGCCGCAAGACGGCCGGTTTGGCTGGTTTTTCACCGACCCTTCGCCGCGGGCTCGGCGTCGGCCCACACACGCACGACCCCGTGACTGGCCGGGTCATCATCCCTCAGGCAGGCCCACTCATCCACCAGCGAGGTGCACGAGGTCAGCCAGCCCTGACTCCTCCTCCTACGAGCAACCCAAACCCCGGCATTCCTCCCGGGGCTGGCGACAGCGATGGCGACGGCTACCCCGACAGCGAAGACGCATTCCCAAATGATGCTACGCAGTGGTCCGACATCGACGGAGATGGCTACGGCGACAACCCCAACGGCAACAATCCGGACAAATTCCCACGAGACCCGACCGAATGGGCGGACACAGACAACGACGGTTGGGGGGACAATTTCGACCAATTTGGAAAAATCCACCGAAATGCTGCTGGCCTCGGCTTCATGAAGGTGAACATCCCCGGCATCGAACTGGATGAGAATGTGGAGACGGCGATTGCTGGTCTCGGTTCTCTCGTCGCAGCAGGGATTGGCCTCTATGCTCTCTACTTCGTCGCGAAGCCCATCCTTGGCATCATTGGAGACACACGACGCGCTTTCAGGTGATGAACATGGTTGACCCGAACGCACTCAACGCCGCCATCGAGAACTACCTCGACAAGGTGGACGATTACATCAAGGCTCACAACATGGACGACAAGCGGGGCACCGAAGTGCTCGACCCCGTGCAAGAAGAAGTGGACGCTACCCTCACCAAGGTCCGCACGCACTCCGACCGCGAGACCATCACGAGCGTGCGCGTGGAACTCAACCGCTCCCTTGAGCGCATCGAATCCGCTCTGTGTACTCTTGGTGGTCAGCACCTTGCTGCTCTCGGAAACCTCCCCAAGGCTCGCTCCGCAAGCGATGGGGGCGCGTGGGCCATGTGCACCACGAAGGTCACTGCTGAAATCGACCGCGTCACTCGCCGTTTTGCTTCGCTCCTGAACAACATGGACGACAACCGACGCAACCAATACGACACCAATTTCGCGGCCATCGTTGACCAGTGCAACGCGAAGATGCAGCGGTCTCAGGGCGACGAAGGCGCCGAGTCGTGCTGCAAGTGGGCCTGCGCCGAGATTGCGAAGATTGAGAAGCAGTTGGCCGCGCTTCAGCAACAGACGTCGGCTGAGATGCTCCGTATCCTCATTCAGGAGAAGGACGCTCAACGGCTCTCCCTTCTTTCTCAGGCGAAGAGCGTTGACGCGAGCATGAAGGATGGTGAGAAGCAGGTCATCAACATGCACAACGACAAGGCGCTCGGCATCCTCAGCGAGATGGCCAGCAACCCGACCACCTTTGATGGTGCAGTGCGCGATGCGAAGTTCCGTCTTGTGGACAAGCACCTCGCCAACATCCAGCGCATCGTTCAGATGCACGCCTTTGCTTCGGACATGGACGGTGGGATGTTCACGAGCCAGAAGAACCTCGGGACCATCCACCAGCGAGCCCACCTCTCGCACATGGCCAATTTCACGGTGCCTCGCAGGCACACCCCCGGTGTTTTGCCGAAGAACACCCGTGCTGGCCGCATGGGCAGCCTTGGTGAGGCTGAGCAGGGATTCTTTGAACTGCGTCCTGAGGAACCGGCAAGGCCTCTTGCCCAGCGCACCCTCAACACCGTGGGCATCCTTGGTGGTATCGGATTGCTTGGCTACATGGCTATGCGGCGAGGTGGTCAGTGATGGTGATGGACCGGAGCATTGATTTCACGGACTCGCTTGACGACTACATGGAGGACGGCGAAGTGCAAGACGAATCGGCGCCCTTCTTCAGCGATGAGGACCTCCAGAACGAGTTCCAAGCGCCTACGATGGTGAACCCTGCTCGCAAGGCTGCGCAGAAGTTCGAGATTCCGTGGCGCGCCCTCCGTCTCCCCGGTGCTCGTACTGGTGAGCGTGACCTCGGTGCTCCTGCTCGCGCCCAAATCGCGAGTCTCTTCGGTCGCGCAGAAGACATCCGTTCTTCCCCCTATGCGTACGTCATTTCCGCGAAGACGTGGAACCAGTACATCAACAACATCGACTCGGTGGACATTGGTGCTGAACTCAACGCCCCCATCTCCGAGCACGAGAAGGCCTCCCTCTTCCTCTTTGCCGAAGAGTGGCGCCTTGACGTCACCCACGAGGCCTTCAAGCGTCGCCTCATCGACCACCCGCTGGTCAACGTCGGCGACGAGACGGCCAAGGGGCAGATGGTCTTCGACATCCTCACCGGGGCCATTTCCCACAAGGGTGGCCGTCCCGACACCCGGTATCAGTCGATGTTCCGTCTCGCGATGGACCTGTTGAAGTCCATCCGCCTCCGCTACTACAACTTCTATTCCGTGAACCTCCTTCACCAGCACGAAGGCTCAGCGCTGTACGAAGAATTCCTCAGCCGCTACACGCCTCTTGCTGCTGATGAGGTGGCCGTGATTCAGGAAATCGACATGGGCGTGCGTGCGAAGGGCCGTCAGTATGCGGTCGAGACGACCAGCCCCCTGACCGACGCCATCACCTCGTATAACCTGATGCTGCGCGTGGTTGAGTCCTACGCGATGGGCGACACGATGACCGCTCGCGCCGGCATCAACGTCTTGCTTCAGGCGCCCATCAACTATAAGTCGAGCATGAAGTTCAGCGTCACGACCGACCACCTTGGCCGCTCGAACCTTTCCCGTGATGGACAAATCGTCGTGGCCTCCTTCAACTACGGGTCGCTGAAGAAGGACAATCAAAAGCCCGAGAAGAGGTCGATGCACTACATCCTCGATGAGTCGGTCGATGGCTCGACCAGATTCAGCGATGCTGTCGACTCGAACAAGGCGAGCATCATCAAGGCCAAACTGCAAGATGGTCAGTCCTACATCGAGGTCAACTCCATCAGTGACCCCACCCCGAAGAACATCATCACCGTCAACACGTCTGGTGAGGGAGCCCTCAACCGCCAAGACTACGCTTCCTTCGTCCAACTTGGTCCGGCTGCGGAGCGTCGTGTCGAACAGGCCACCGACACCGGTCAAGAGCAGCGCCGGGGCCGCCGGACCAACGTCCGTGCTAATCCCGTTCTCCCGAACATGGCGTTCAACCTCAAGGAAGAAATGTCTGCGATTGGGGCAGAAGCACGAAGGCAGGAAGAGTTGGACCTTGAACGACTTTGGGATGAGGTTGCACGATGGGACTCTCAGTACTTCGAGCCAATCGTTCGAGAAGCGGCCAGTAAGGCAGTTCGCTCCGGACGCACGTCCTTCATGTTCTCTTTGGGGCCCGTGGGGAGCGGCCAATCGGAGAAGAAAAACTTCGCTTACACGCGGTTTTCTGTCATAATGATGGGCCGCTCCAACAAAGACTTGGAAGTCGTCAGCGAAATCTTGAGCCAAATGTATGGTCCAGACTACCAAGTCACCGTCACTCGAAATCAAGACAACGCCGACTACTACTGGTTCTCTTTCAAGGAGCGCGAAGGGCGTGACGGCGCCCGGACCAATCCTGTCGGCGTTGGTCAGGGTCAGCACTTCTTCATCCAACTGAAGCCTAAGAGCCAGTTTTCCTTCACCAAGCAGCAGAAGAAGATGGGCTCGACCTCCAAGGGAACGATGACCGTGGTCGGGACTCCGGGGCGCGACTCGACCGGTCTTGGCGACATCTTTGGTGGCTTCGAGGCCAGCGGCTACGTCGCATGGAAGGGAACGCACAAGGACTCCGGCTCCAAGGAAGCGTGGATTATCCAATTGCCGCGAAAGTACGGCAAGGGCAAGAAGCGCGGGAAGGGCGGCAACGTGGTCTTCAAGAAGGCGCGTGTGACCGACAAGGACACCGGACGGTCCTACTCCACCATCCGGCCATTTGGCGCTGACCCGGCCATCAAGACCGCGTGGGCGAAGTTCCTGAAGACCTACGGCGAACCAATCTTTGCTGAAGACCCGAAGCGCCCGAACCTCTTCCGCATCCGCAGGAAGAACCGAGGCAGCCACTATAAGCGGAAGTGAACGACATGCAGGAATGGATGATGAAGGGCGCCGTCATTGGTGGCCTTGCTGGAATCAGCGGGGTGGCTAACGTCGTGGACGAACAGTACCTGAAGAAGCGCCTCGGATTCAAGCGTCGAGACTCCACCTACTCTTCCTTCGTGCGAGGGTCCGTCATCGGTCTGGTTGGTGCGGTGGCGCTTGCCTACGTCAAGAGCAACACGACGGCCCTCGACATGTTCGGGCTGGGCTCCCCCATGCACATCAAGGATATGCGCGACGAAAGTCCGTTCTCCCACAAGGGTGAGAAGCCCCACGTCGCGAAGCCCCTCAACCCCCCGCAGGATTACATCTGGGCCGAGAGCGCCGACAGCCGCTACCTTGTTATCGACCCGAAGTATGCCCTGTGATGGGGGAGTAGCCAATGATGCACACCGTTCCCAAGGAACTCCGAGGCGCGACCCTCGGTGCTGCGCATCAGTGGGTCCGTTCGCAGACCGATGCGCGCGAATACGTCCTCAAGAACCCGAGCGGCGAAACCATCAGCCTTGCTGAACTAACGAACGGTAGTGTTGTCGAAGTCGACATTGTTGGTGGTGTGAAGAAGAACCCCGCCCACCCCGCGACGTTCACCGCCCACAACTTCGGCATCAACAACCGTGTCAACCTGACGCACATTCTTCCTGAAGAGGTCAGCCCCGCCCTCGTCTCAGCGATGGTAAAGGACCACGGCCTTTTCGGGGCGGTTCAGTCGCTTTCGATGTTGATGTCGCGACCTCTCAAGGAGGATTACCCTGTCTCCGTGGCCGCCGAAGAAATCCTCCGAGCCCGCTCCTATTCGATGGAAGGTTCGGTTCTCCCCCTGCGGAACCCTGCCCCTTACGGCTTCGGCCGTTCGTATGGTGGCCGCTTCCTCGGTCAGGAAATCGCCACGGAAGACGAAGCGATGCGGAAGTACGTCAAGGAGGCGATGGCCGGCCTCGATTCAGTCTCCCTGACCGAGGGCGAGGCAAAGAACTTCGTCGACAATTCTCTCGCGCCTTTCCTTCTCGCGGCCGAGTCCAACCGCCGTGCGATTTCCTACATCCGTCAGTACATTCTCCCAGCAGCGAAGGAATTCGACCTGCGCAAGGGCTCTCTCGACCGAGAGTTCGACTACATGGTCAAGCACATGGCCACTGACCCTGCCGACTTCTATTACGGGAAGGAATTCGCCATCGTGGCTCATCCCGGGTTCCTCTTCCCACAGTACGGTCCTGTGGTGCTCCCGGTTCCCTCCAGCAAGAAGGACATCGCGGCGCTGGCCCGAATCAACGACCTCTTCCTCAACGCTGGCAACCCACCAAAGTATGAGGGCAACGAGTTCATCCGACGGACCGATGATTCCGACAAGATGTTCGGACGTCGGAGCAAGATGCAGAAAGAGAAGGCTAAGGCTGTCCTTTTCATGAATCAGCGCATCACAGGAGCGGACCGCGTCAAGCCCCTGTCTTGGGGCTTCATCAAGAATCGACTGAAGAGGCTTGACCTCGCGAGCATCCTGCGCACCGTTGCCTACGACACGGCCACCGAAGAGTCAGCCCTCGCCTCAGACTCCGGTGCTTTTGTTGAGGCCTTCAAGAAACTCAGCACGAAGGACCGCAACGAAGTCTTCGAGCAGACGCTGAAGGCAAACCCTGCCGTGCTCTTCGTGATGGACATCCATGGGATGCGCCCTCGCCCACACGATTGGCCAGACAAGTTGGTCCTCTCCATGATGGAGATTCTGGCCCAGAACCGCGTGAACCTTGAGCCAGTCGATATGCTTCAAGAAAAGTTCGAGGCGAAGGCGGCTCGTCGTACGCACGGTTGGACACACTTCTTCAATTATGGCGGCACCGATTACGCGGTCAATGAGGAAGACCTTCTGAAGGAGTTGGAGGCTGGCAAACCCGGATGGGACGCCTTCATTGATGGTGAGTATGAAGGTAAAATCCGCAGCATACCCACATCAGTCGACGTGGTGACACATGCACTCTCGAGGATGGTCAAGCACGCAACGGAGACGGAAGCGGTCAACCTCGCTGACATGAAATTGTCCAGCAGCAAGGCGTCCCTCGGCGATATGGCCGTGTCTGCGGTTTCCCTTGCCATCACCAAGCACGGCTACGAAGCCAGCGGTGAAGACATCAAGTTCACGATGGCCTTGATGGTCTATGCGCTTCAGAATCTTGGTACTGCCGCTGGGCGGATGGAACTCGACGGTCTTGCTGGCAACTTCGCGAAATACCTGAACAAGCAGCGTGAAAAAGACAAGACGGCGTTCGAAGCGGCAGTTGCGGATTTGAAGGCAGCCCCTCCCGGCTCGATGCAGGCCCTCACTGCCCTCAAGGCGTTGGAGAAGGCTCTTGAAAGGATGGGGTGATGCAAATGCCTTCAAGCGACGTTCTGAGCAAGGCTGGATTTGAGGCCATCCAAAAGCGTGTGGGTGGCCTCGGCCTTACCAAGGATGACAACAAAGAACTGCTCAGCGCAGTGAGAGAAGCCATCGCGGCACAGACCCAAGCCATCAAGGACAAAGAGGGTGTCGATGAAGCGGTCTGGGCCGCCCTCGAAACTGAAGTCTCGGACATCGCCGCCAAATTGAGCGAGCCCCTCGCTGAGAAACTCACGGGAATCATCGCTGGTCGCGTTCCGATTGACCTCATGGCACCGGTGGCCATGCCGGACAACTTCGGAGAGTTGACGACCCGTCTCGACAAGAAGGCGAATGAAATCATGAAAGATGTCGTTGATTTCCACGCTGCGTACAGCGGAGCCGGAATCTTTGTCAAGGAATCCGATGCCAACACCCTTCTTGCCGACATCCTCGACACCGGCGAAGCAGACTCGATTCGGGCAGATGTTGCCGCGATTGAGAAGGCCTTTGGGAACCGAGACGAGGTGAAGGTGCTGAAGGCTCAAGCACGCGCCCTCGAAAACATGGCCAAGGTGTTCGCCAAGCAGTACGCGGTCCTCGATGGCAAGGAAACCATGGACGCGATTTTTCACGCCTATGACCTCGCTCTTGCGTACAAGCAGCAAGACGAGAAGGTCAAGGAAGCGCTTGGGAAGAAGCAGAACTTGGTCTCCAATGACCTCAACATCAGCCTTAGCGGAACTGAGATGGACCAGCGAATCCTTGACGCTTACAAGCAAAAAGTCGCAGCGATGATTGCTCCGGTCACGCCGAGCGACATCGAGGCCGTCTATCTGAGGGAAGAAACGGGGCTTACCCGAAAGAGCGTGGCCGCCTTCAACTTCAGGAACTTGGCGTACGAAATCGCGCTGGAGGCATACACGACCATCCGTTTCGACGAAGAAAATCCTGAGGCGCTGGCCATCGAGAAGGCCAAGGACATCGCCTTCCAGCGTGCGAAGAAATCCTTCCGCGCCTTCCGCGACCGTGGTCTGACGGCTGGGGGTAAGGTTGTGGACAAAATGGTCGATGCCGCAAAGGCGGCTGGTGAACTGGCCGCGGATGCCGGAGAGTCCGCCGCCTTCACGGCTGGCTTCTTCGCTGACGTTCTCGGCCGCCAAGAAATCAAGGCGGGCATTGAGAAGTTGAAGAGCCGCCCCCAGCGCCCAACTCTCGCTGAGAGTGTGTCGGATGTTCAAGCGATGATGCGAGAGCGTCAAGAGAACATCAGTACTGACCTGCGGGAGCGTCAGGCTCGTCAGGAAGAGAAGCCTCGGCTTGTGCCTTCGGTGGCTGCCGTCCAAGGTCGTGGCCCCGGAGGACGTTTCCTCCCCGGTCAGGAAGCCATCACCCCCCTCGACAGTTTCGCGGCAGAAGAGGTTGCCCTCGCTGAAATCGCCAGTCGTCTTCAGGCGCAAATCGACCAAGCCGAAGACGACATTGTGCGCATCACGGCCGAAGCACAAGACGACGACTACCTCGACGCAACCTACGGGGGCCTCCTTGCTTCTGGCTCGATGACAGAACAAGAGGTCCGTGATGCCGAAAGTGAGCGCCTACGCGAAGCCACGGAGCGCCGACAGGAGGCCATCGACAAGGCCGACGAGATGGGCCTCATCCTCCGCAACCCCTTCGGAAAGAAGCAAGCCTCCCCGGACTACCCCGGTGCCGACCGGCCCACGCACTGCTCCACTTGGAAAGGTCGCTTTGACGAGATTCACTGGGTCGAGCCTACTCAACTCCTGAAGATGTTCAACGCGATGGGAGGACAGTATAAGGCCGTCCCCCACGATGGACACTTCCACGTTTCCGACGCTGAAGAAGACGCATTGTGGGCCGCAGGTGAACATCCCCAGCAAGAGGAAATCCTCGAGCAGCGTGAGCGCATGAGGAAGCAAAACGTTGCAGCAGGTTTCCCCGTCGTGTACAACCCCGGGGGTGTTCGTTGGTATGCCTGAGTGCTCTCGCTGCAACACCAATAACGCTGCTGGCATGATGCAGTGTACAACGTGTGGGTCCGACCTTCCGTTCACCAACCCCACGGTTGCGATGGCGAAGCCGAAGGCCGTGGTGCTCATCACTGAGCAAGCAGTTCTCGACGAGAGCGCAGCCATCCGTGTGGCGAAGCGCAAGGGTCTGAGTGGAAAGCGGTTCGACCGTGAAGTCTCTCTCAACATCGAAAAGTCCCCCGCCGTGCGCGGCGTTCGCGATTTCCTCAACGGTCTGGTCAAGGACAACTACATCGTGGCGTACTTGACGGACAAGGACGACGAGTTCCGCTACCGCGTTCAGGCGCACCTCCGTGAGCAGGGTCTCCCGGTGATGGCCGATGAGCAAGGTGTGTTGGTTTTGCCGGGTCCGGTCCAAGACAACATCCGTTCATTGTCCAAACGCTACGACATCACCTACTTCTTCGGGACGACCGGAGCCGGGACGGTCAAGCGGATGAACGTCCCCGGTGTCTATGCGACGGTCGGGGATTACATCGGCCAGCCTGAAAATCCCTACATCGCCCCCGAGGCGACACCCGGTGCCTACACCCTCTCCGGTCTCCGACCTGAGCCGACGCCCGGTGCCTACACCTTGACGAACCCAAGCGACATGGGATTCCGGTTCGTCTGTCGCGTGTGTGGGAAGAACCCCCCGATGGAGGAATGCGCTCAGGACGCTCGTGGAGTTCTCGTTCACATGGTCGATGGTGGGGAACTTCGCCTCGTCAATGAGGGGATGGCTCAGAAGATACAGCAGGGAATCCCACAAGGCCCCCTGCGCAACCCGGTGCCGAAGCCTCGCCGTCAGACCAGCAAGAAGACCGGGAAGAAGCGCCGTGAGAGCGCGAAGAGTTACTTCCAGCGCCTCCATTCCGCCCTGCATGAGGAATTTCCGGGGAACAGGCAGCGCAACGCCGTCGCCCTCTCCTACGTCGAGAAGGAATACGGGAAGCGTGGTGTGGCTTCCGTGACGAAGTCGTGGAGCCCCATGACGAACCCTGCTTCCCCGAAGAAGGTCAAGAAGGCCGAGGCTGCGTACAAGAAGTTCCACGGTGGCAAGACCCCCGACGAAATCACCACCGCTCAGATTGATGTTGGTGACGTGTGGTATTCTCTTGGCGAGTGCTGGACGATTGGCTACATGTCACCCAAGGAGAACGGCGACGAGACGCAGAAGTTCATCCACGAGATGAACGAGGAATCCAAGGACGGGAACTACCCGGTCCTCTATGCGACGATGCCCGAGAACGGTGAGCCGATGCTCATCATCAAGGGCGGCAGCATGAAAATCGGGATGCGCGACGGGAAGGCATGGCTGATTGACTGAGGTGAAGTCATGGTGGCCGAGAAGCGAGAGACCTACTTCGGTGTCCCCGTGAAGACGTGGGACCGCGTCGAACTGATTTCTCTTGGTGTGGTTGTGGCGACGACGGCTCGTACCGCGTTCGAAACGGTCGGCCAGAAGGGCCTGTTTGGCTACGGCAAATCCAAGGGTCTGGTCAAGGCCTCTCGACTGGGGATGAAGTCCTCGACGTGGAAGGAAATCAACACCTTGTCCACGGTGCTTGGCTTCATGCTGCTCGCGAAGAGCGCACTGGACACCATCGAGAGCAAGACCAACCTCCTGAAGAAGGAAATCAGCCCCGGCGAGGGACTCGCTCCGTGGGTGTACCGATACCGATACTGAGGCGATGATATGGCGTACAATCCGTATGGAACGAGCAAGAAAAACCGAAGGAAGCCGAACTGGTTGGCGATTGGTGGAATCAGCGCGCTCTTGTTGTGGTCTTCCCGTAAGCAAGAGGCGGCCTCAGCGAAGACGCCGAACGTCAGCAACCTGAAGTTGACCTACTACCAAGCGTCCACGAACGAGGTTCGTCAGGTGAACGTCATGAACGGTTCGTCATACTCCGGAAACGCCAACGGCCTGCAACTGGACTTCACGGAGTCCAGCGGCACCGGGGCATCTGTGCGAATCACCTACGAAGCCAGTAAGGATGGCAACGTCATCACGGCCGATACCCGCACCCTCATGCTCAACCCGGGTGAAGCAGGAACCTTCAATGTCGAACCCACTGATTACGGTGGAACTGCGGGCGTTGACACCGTGCAGTTTTTCGTGGAAGTCCTCCCCCCTCAAACCGGTGGCACGCCAGAGCCGGGTCAAACCTACCCGTCGGTCGCGTTCACCTACCGGTTGTGAGGCGGCATGAATCCTGCGGTTTTCCTTGCCAAGCCGGATGACGGCGGGGTGAAGGCCTTCATCAAGAACGCTCGTCCGAGCATTCGCCGCTGGGTCAAGAACCACTACGAACACTTCCGGATGCAGTTCCCTGCCCCGCCCGGAGGCTTCCCCGGCTCACATCAGATTCAGCCCGGGAACCTGCTGTATCACCACCTGTTTGGCGAGGTCCGATTCGGCGACATCCTGTGCGTGGACTTCCTCTCCCCAATGCGAAGACGATACCCGCTGATGAATGAGGATTGGTCAACTGGAATTCTTTCCTCAGGGGACCGCAGGCCCGGTCTTTTCCTCAGCGGTAGTCCTGAAGGGTCAGAAGCCCTTCAGGCAGACCTTGATGCTGGTGGGATGTCGTCCTATTTTCTGCTGCCTTCTCTTGGGAAAATGTTGGTCGACAACATCCGTCTCAATCAGGCCAATGTGAACGACATCGTCAATTTCTTCGCGGACACCATCATGACCTTCGAGGGAGAGCAAGGGAAACACGACGGGAAAGCAGACTCGGTGAGGCCAGATGTGTTTGTGTCTCTCGCAACCGGGTACACCTTCTTCGATTCGCTGCTCAACGACTTCCAGAATCATCCTCTTTTCAGGAAATCTTGCGATAAAGCCGGAATCGCCTACGATGCGTTCGATAGTGGTCTCGATGCTGCCGAGCGCCGCTTCAACCAACGAGACCCGGACGGCGTACTGTACGAGTTCCGAGATTTTGAGCCGAAGGATTTCAAAGAAGCGATGAAGATGCTCCTTCAGCCCCTCCTTAGCGTGCTGAAAGCACCATTCCCCGCTGGTCAGAAGGTCATGCTTCTGAAGAACGCTCAGGGTCGGAAGGGTATCGCGCGTCTCGATGCTGCTGTGAAAGAGGGTCTTTGGACCGTGGTCTCCAGCAGCAAGAAGGACAAGAAGCCGATTCAGATGGTCCTCAGGAGCGATGTGGACCCGAGCATCTCGCTCACCCGAGGCTCCCGAGGGCTTGAGAAACTCGTCAACATCAACGAGGTGTACATCCCTGCCGGACAAAATGACCTGCGCAGCGAACAATTGGGAAACAACCCCGCACTTCCTCTCCTCGAAGTCTTCGCCGAGTCCTTTTTCCTCTGGGAGCACATGAACACCATCGCGATGAGCAAAATCAACCACAGTCGATTCACCAAGGACCATTTCCTTGATTACGATGGCACCACTGCGAACGCTTTCCAGCAAGGTGGCGACAAGTCGGTGTTTTTCGGGGACTGGTTCATTGACGCAAGGACGGACCACATGGTGGCCTTCTATGCGAACATGTGGGCAGCGAACCAACCGATGAGGAAGGCGCTTGAACAGATGTTCACTGAGGACAACTTCGCCCTCAGTGAAATCACATGGTACACCGAAATCATCTCCCGCCACATGTCTCCTGTTCTCGTTCCGAAGATGCAAGAGGCTGGTCTCCCGACTGAGGTCATCTTCCAAATCGAAGGCATCAAGGCAAGGCAGATTCTCCAGCCACAGAAGGCAGATTTCCGTTTGGAGGCGCCTCTTCTTCGCGACGCCTACTTGGCGTACAGCCAACAGTTCAACGAGTGGTTTTCTCAGGTGTTGATTGGCGCGAACCGTGGCTACCTGTATGCGGAACCCTACGGGCCGAGGGGGCCGGGTGGAAAGAAGCCGGAAAAGAAAATCAAGAGTGCTCGTGAGTCCATGCAGGGCGCGGTCAAGGCAGCGTGGTCGCAAGTGCGTGGGAGCGCGAACTCCCTCAAGGGGCTGGATATTTCCGAGCGTGACATCATGGCTGCACTTCAGCAAGAAGTGGAGAGGGCTCACATCAAGTACGGGCACACACGCCCATCGCTTCCCCCTTCTGGGTTGACTGACCTCGGCGGCTACCTTGATTTCATCTCTTCACAGCACGCAGAAGACGCTCAGATTCTCGGCGCGGCCACTACCGCTCTCCAGCGCCTCCTTATCCAGAACACGTCTGAAATCAAGGATGTCGAAGCCATGTTCCTTTCCGACATCAAGAAGCACATGCAGATGAAGGCTCTCGGGACCGTGACCTTCCCAGCGCTCGCTACTGCCCTCAATGTCTTGCGCGGTTATGTCGTTGTCCCGGCTGCTCAACTGAACCAATTTGTGGCTCAGCAGTTGACGGACGACATCAGGGACACGGTCCGTGCCCGTGCTCGCGCTTCTGAAGGATTCACCCAGCGTCCAGACCCGATGATTGTTGCCCCTGAGGCACCACCGATTCTTCCGCTCCGGAGGCCCACACCATGAGGGACTACGCTGGGCTGCTTGAGCAGTTCGGAACGTATGCCTCCCGCTTCAACGCGGCCGGTATGCGGCCCTCTAAGGCCGACATCGAGGAGTTCATGGAGAAGTTCATCTCGCGCACCTACTTTCACATGGGCGCCACTTCGTGGGACTCCACCCTCAAGGGCTTCCGTGGAGCCAACGCCATCAACCCGAAGACGGGAGAGCGCGTGTACGAACTGGACCCGAAGAAGACCACCAAGGAAAACATCGACGAGATGCGTGGTGTGCTGCACGAGGCCTTCCTCAAGGAATACGGAACATTTGGTGTCCCGATGGACAACTTCGACCCGAAGCCCTTCGTCCCCGAAACGGACGACCAGCAAATCCTTCACGAGTCCATCAAGGAGTTCATGCTGAAGTACAACCAGACCACTCTTCCCTTCCGCCTGAGGAAGACCATGCACCATCCGGTGCAGGCCATTCTTTTCAGCGGGAGAACAGGAGAAGTGATTCCGAGCACACTCTTCACCCTCCACAGCGAGAAGGAGGTCAAGGACTACGTTTCGTCGAGTCAGTACTTCAAGCAGGGGAAAGGCTCGCACGGCGGAATGCACCGAGGGCTGCGCGACATTTGGTTCCGCCCGAACATGGGTGGCGTCTATCCGAAAGTCGGCGTCATCGACATCGACAACGCCGGAGGTATGCCGTTTGACGAGTATGCACGCATCGTGTACGACATCGCGAAGTACTTCAGCAAGGTTCACGCGACGATGCCGGTCTTCACCGGGAAGTCGTTCCAAGTGTGGTTCGCCACGAAGCCGATGCAGTTCGAGACCTCAGACGAATGTTGGGACTACATCTATTCCGGTGTGAAGAAAGCAACCAGCGAAGTGGCGTTCAACAAGGATGAAGCCGTTGGTTCTGGTTTCCCTTACGTCGACAAGAGCGTGATGTACACGGACCACCCGGTTGGGATGCTCTTTGGAATGCACTACAAGCCAAACCGAGACCTCAGCGAGTCCGAAGGCTACTGCCGCATCCCCGTGGACATCAAGGACATCAAGAAGTTCAATCCTGCCAGCGCTCACCCTGTGGCTGTCCTCAAGGACTTCGAGCGCCTCAAAGGGATGGCCGACAAGTGGTTCACGGCCGCTGAGGTCGGTGATGGCTTCACGGACGTTGAGGCCGCTCCACCCTGCAAGCGGACACCCAGTTCCAAGCACGACAAGACCAACCCACTGACGCTTCGCCTTCAGGAATGGAAGAAGGAGCCGGTGCAGGAAGTGCGCTACCGATTCATCGGAGAAGAGGTTCTTCAGCATCAGCGGCTTGTGGTGACGCCGAAGTATGACGGGCAACTGGGGCTGCTCAAGTTCGACAAGCGAGGTGGCTTCAAGATTCACGGTGAGCGGCTCGACCGAGCAAAAGAAGCCGCCCGTGCAGGAATGGACGTTGAGCGTTGTGTGATGGTCTTTCAGAAGGTTGGCGGCATCGGCTGGGACAACTACCTGACGCGAGAGTTCGAGCGAATCTGTGCCGACAATGATGTGGATGAAATCACGGTCGTTGTTGAATCCATTGTGGTGGACCAATTCGGACGTGTGGAAGGAAACCATGCGGTGACGTCCATTCTTTCCAAGGACAACGATGGGCACCATGACCCAAGCACCTTCCGCAATCTGAAGGCCGTCATTCTCGACGTTCTCTCGGTTGATGGGAAAGACGTGTACTCGCTGCCCTACGAAGAGCGCCTGATGAAGGCCGCTGATTTGGAAAGCGACCGCATCAAGTGTCTGGACCCCACGGTCATTGAAGACGACTACGAAGCAAAGGTGGATTCCATCTGGCGCTACGAGGTAGGGGAGCGAATGAACGAAGGCCTGTACATCCACGGTGGAGGTCGCCGGTACAAGGTCAAGCGCAAATACACCCTCGATGCTGTGGTGATGGGAATCCGTACTGACACCAAGGCTTGGCTTGATGAGAAGCCAATGGTTGGCTCGATGCTTGTCGGAGTTTCCAAGTCAACCAAAGATGGGATGGTTCTCGTCCCGGTTGGCTTCGTTGGTGGCGGCTTCACGCAGGAAGTGGGGCGGGAGTTGTTCAACCTCGTTCTTGGCGAGCCCCGTGGTGAAGAGTACGGATACTATGAGCATTCTGTCACCCTTCCCGGTCTGCAAGAAACCTACCCCGATACCCATTTCGTCGAGCCGCGCATCATCGTTGAAGTGGAATATCAGAAGTTGTCTGGCCGCCGAACGGTCTCAGGTCCTTCGTTCACCCGCAAGGCCCACCGCTCGGCTCCCGGTCAGCGCATGGGTCTGGAGGTGACTCGCAAGGAGTACTTCTCCCGCTCGCTCATTGGCCCGCCGCAGTTCCTCCGCATCCGCTACGACAAGGACATGGAGGACGCCGACGATTATTCCTTCCGGCAGGGAGATGCTGCGGGTGGCTTCTCCATCGGGTTGCGAAGCGACCCGTTGCCCAACCCTGTGGACCCTGATTTCCATTCGAGCGTGATTTTCACGTCAGAATCGGGACTAACGAACGTTATTCGCAACCCCTTCTATGGTTTCAACGCTGGCCCACGCTGGGTGAGCGGAGGCCCACAACCGTACACTCACCCCGACTACCCCGGAATGACCTTTGGTGTTGACCCCTCACGAGTTGGCCCCGGCAGCATGGCAGGTTCTCCGCTCGGCCCCCGACAGGGGGCTGGCGCTACCCGCGACGACAAGTGGCTGACGATGCTCAAGGAATTCCCCAACCAGCACCAACTGACAGAAGACAAGTGGGGGCTGCACTACGCACCGGACAAGTTCCTGAAGTTCCCCAAGGACAAGAACGGCATCTCGTACTACCTCACGCTCCCGGGATTCCCTCTTGGGAGTGACGACGCGGTCTTCGATGAGGAAGGCCCGAACCTCGGTGGGACCGTGCACGACAAGAAACGCGAAGAGGTCCGCTACCACAACCAACTCCTGATGGAATACATGGAGGACGATGACCAAGCAAGGCGTGATGCAGAGTACGCTCGAGAAATCAACCTTGACCGTGGCTCCTTCCAGACCTTCGACCAGCCCATTGGAGACCTTCCTGACAGCCAATTCGATGGCGACTTCTATGTGCGTCAAGGAGAAGACCTTGGGAACCAGTTTTCGCGTCAGTCCTTCGACGGACAGAAGGACATGGAGAAGCACGCTGCTGGTCTTTCGCTGGTCAAGAAGAATCCCGAAGAGGCAGAAGGGTCCATTACGGGAGAGGACCTGCCGAAGAGTGAAGCGGGGTTCATCAGCCCCTTTGATGCCTTCATGACGTTCGGGGATGAGGAAGAGTGAGCCTGAAACCAAGCGACGTCCGGAAGTTTAGCCACTTCCCGAAAGGCGGCTCCGTTTTGGGTGGCTTCGACGTCAAGGAAGCGACACTTGACCTTGAGAACCAAACGTGGTTCGTCATCTTCGATGGCAAGGTCTCCCGTCGTCAGGCACGGGAAGCGATGAAACACTTCGTCAACAAGACGGCCCACGTTCCTACCGGACGAGGACCGCACTTCGTGCCCATCGAGATTCGCTGCGACGAGGTCTCCACGGTCCGCTCCAATCCGAGCGGTCGCGTCACCATCGCGAAGGGGCACCTCTCGTTCCCCGGTGTGTTGCGCAACCCGGCCACCGCCACGGAGTTCCACGCCGAGATGCACGGGATGCTTATCGAGAAGCCTGAGAAATACTTCCGGATTTTCGACTACCAGCGTCTGAACGATGAAGCGTTCCTCGATTTGCTGTGGTCCTTCGTCACACGCAGCGGTGAATCCTACGGGTGGGCAACGTCCGACGGCAAGGTGTATCATCGTCGAGCCTCGCTCATCATGCCGAAAATCAAAATCAACAAGCGTCCAGACAACGAGGTCGCGTTCTTCCACACCCACCCGTCCAAGGACGAGCCTTCGCTCACGTCTGCTGACGACATCCAATGGTATGTTGACGCCTCCTTCTCACCGGGCGTCAAGCACCACTACACCGTGATGCGCGACCGTATCGACTACTTCAAGGTCGAACCGAAGAAGAAGCGCCTCGACCGCTACCTGAAACTGGAGGAAGAGCGTATCGTCAGCGACATCGACGCCATGATTGAGGGTGCTGAGAAGAAGTTCGTCGGCAAAGAGAAGGACGATGTCGAGTTCTGCTACAAGGTCACGAAGGACATGATTGACCAGTTCAATGCGAAGTTCAAGGACCTCGTGCACATCACCTACAAGCAATTCGTGAATCCGGCCTATGTGCCGAACAAGGGGGACGAGGGCCCTTTGCCCAACCCGCTCCCGAATCCGCTCCCCAACCCAGACCGTCCTTCCATCCCTTCTCAGTACCGACACCGTTCGCTCGACGACCTGAAGGGTCTTGACTACGGTTGGTATCATTACGGTGGCGACGAGTACGCGCACACCGTGTACACCTATTGGTGGATGCAGCACTACTTCGTTTCCAACGAAGAGCACCCGAAGGCACGCTTGTGGAAACTGGAACCTCTTGGCTTTGATTCAGCGTTGAGGAAGAAGGTCCGCGCCTACCTGAGTCAGCGCATCAGCGGGAACTGGACCTACCTCGACATGCTTCTCTTGCTCGGTCTGTATCACGACGTTGGTAAGCGCGTTGAGAAAGAGAAGAAAATCCACCACTCGGTTGCTGGTAAGGAGATGTGGGATGAGTTCATCGCGGACGCTCTCGATGTGCCCGACGACCTCGAAGACGGCATCTCGATGATTCTGGAGTCAGATGTGGGTCGCCGCAACATCTCCGAGGATTTCTTCAAGACCCTCGTGGGGGACTACTACGGCCTCGCGGTCATCATGCAGATGACGGACATCGCTACGCATCACCCCTACATGTTCACCACCATCGCAGGCACATTCCGCAAGGCGAAGGAATTCGACGGGGACATCAACGACTTCAAGCCGTGGTGGATGGCCAAGCATGTCGAGAAACTGCGTGCATTCCTCGATGAGCCGCGCAAGAACCCCCGTCCCGTTGCATCACACATCAAGTGGGTGGGCGATTATGAGTCACCCATCAACAAGGGACTGGCCATCGAAGCCCTCGACATGTACAAGGGTGAAGGGAAGGCCGAGGTCGCCAGCAGGAAGCAAGGGGCGCCCAAGGCCTACATGCGATTCAATCACGACAACCTCCCAGCGCTGAAGGGGATGATTCCCGAATCAACGGATGTTTCTGGCGTTCTGACCTTCACGAACGGACGTTTGGACGTGAGCGTCACACCTGCACATGAGCAAGATGACCTCGGGCGGAAACTGGCCCAGACCATTTACGAGCATGTTGGCTCCATTCTGGAAGGCTTCCAGCCCGGGGTGAAGGTGGACTACGTTGAAACCTTCGTCAACGTCAACCCGCGTAAGGGGAAGAAGACAAGGCTGGTCATCGTCTCTGGGCCTCCCGGCACGGGGAAGAGCACGTTCATTCGATACCTCAAGAAGAACGTCCGTGGAGTCGGCGAGCCGCTGACCGTCACCAGCCGCCCTCGCCGCCCAAAGGAGAAGGACGGAGTGGACCGTATCTTCGTCTCGAAGGTCGACTTCTTGGAGATGGTCAAGCGCGACGAGTTTGTCGAGTGGGAGCAACAGAAGAACGGACACTACTACGGAAGGAGGTGGGTTGATTTCAACCACCCCATCAACATCATCGACGTCAACCTTGCTGGGGTGAAGAAGTACAAGCGAGGGTTCCCTCATGCCTACACCATCTTCCTTGCCCCTGACGTCCCACCGAAGACGATGGTCAAGCGTCTGATGCGCCGTGGTGGGATGGGTCTGGCCGAAGCACAGCACCGTGCTCGCCTCGGACCAAGCATGGTCGATGCGGCCAAGAAGATGGAATGGGACCAATTCGTTGTGGTGAAGAGTGGCTCCTACGACAAGGTGTTCGACGGCATCCGCTCCAAGATGGACGATGTGCTTGAGAATCCACAGATGACGCTCTTCGGTGGCACGGTGCCTGAACCAGAACGAACGGCCGCTGAACGAGCAGGCGACCTTCAGCCCGGAGAGGCTTCCATCCACATGGTCGTCACCGGTCCCATCACGAGGTGGCAGCAGGTCGAGCAGACGGTCGGACCAAACGTCCCGGTTCCTCGCAACCTCTTCGCCTTCTTGGGACTCGAGGCCCTTGGGAACAATTGGTACAAGGGACCTGAAGGAGTAGTCGATACCGCACGGGGCATCCGCTCCGATTTCAGACAACGTCTGTTTGATGAGGCCGCTCAGGGCGAAGCGCAGCGTCTTCCCGAAGAAAACCCCGGGAAGGAACAGTTCGAGTGGTTCACCGAGTGGGTTCACCTCATCAACATGAAGAACAAGGAACTGAAGGCGTTCCTTGATTCTCCGCTCGGCCAGAAGGCTGGGCTCTCCAAGGAAGAAGCAGACGAGCAGGGCATCAAGAGTGGGCGCGTCAGCGGTCGCCGAATTCTGAAGATGCGCGCGAAACTCGGGCTGACCGGACCCAAGGACTACATCAAACTCGGACCCCGCATCATCGAGGACTACTACGAGAAGGCGCTCGACAAGTGGACCGGCCCGTCCGACGACCCCATCAAGGGAGAAACCGATTGGGATTGGTGCAAGCGTCAGGTGCGATTCGTGAAGCGCCACGGCGCGTTCCCCTACAACGCTGACCAGAAAGGCCCGCTTGTGCGAGAGCAAAAGACGCAGAACCAAGTGTCTCGTCGTCTGCTTGGGCTGTGGGTCTGGGGCCACGACCCATGGCGCTGGGCGCGCAAGCACGACATTGTCCGAATGCCTCCGTGCCCCGATGTCCCGTGGATTGGGATGACGGAGAAGCGCAAGTACGGCAAGGTCGAGGTGAAGATGAATCCATGGTTCCCTTCTGACGTTTCCTACCCTTCAGCCCTCACGGACCAAACCATTTCGATTACGCAACTGTCGAACCCCCGCACTCCCGAGGGAAAGAAGTTCCCGCAGCGCTACCTGACAGGACTCACTCCCCTTGAGCGGATGATTGCTGAGGACGAAATCGACAAGGGCTACGAATACGACGTGAACGACCCTGAAGCCTACGAATTTTGGAAGTCCGACATCAAGGCCACGGCTCGTGGGCTGAAGATTGGTCCCTCCAAGCACAAGGAGGAATACTACCGCCGCTACCGGAAGAACATCGACCCAGACTACGAACCAAGCGGCGATTCTCCCAAGGCGCGCTTCATCAACCGCATCGCCAAGGAAACGGGCATCAAACGTTCGTTGATTGAGAAGGTGTACGACAAGGGTCTGGCCGCATGGCGCGTTGGCCACCGACCGGGTGTTCAGCAGCATCAGTGGGCGGCAGGCCGCGTCTATGCCTTCGTCGTCGGTGCTGATTCCTCCACTGGCCCGGGCAAGCCAGACAACAAAATCGCAGTTGAAGCGGGGGTGCGGTGATGGGGTACGACATTGAACTATACACGATTGATTCGAAGAACGACTACATCGGGAAGAAAGGCTACATCCTCAAGGAAACACTCGAGAACAAGGACTCCGTGATGGCCAGTCGGAATCTGCAAGAGTGGGTCTATGAGGCCTGTTGGGAATGGCTTCACGTCCTCACCAATTCGCTCCCAAAAGTGGTCGACTTCCGGAGCCGCTATGTGCTCCCGACAGTTCTGAAGCACTTCAAAACCGGAGAGCCACATCTTGTTGTGACGCTCAATGTCAGGGAGTCGAAGTCGCTGGCGAAGTCACTTGAGCGAATGCTCGACAAACCCGTGAACTCGAAAGGTGAGTTCATAGGCGGGGAACTGGAAGAAGTCGTGGAGAAGATGATTCGTTCTTTGAAGTCTGGGAAGCGCCACCTGCTCTTTGTGGGGTGAGTCAATGAATCCAGAGTCCTACCCGTCGTTCAACATCATTTCAACAGGTGTTGATGGGACACAGGTGGCTGTGCTCTCCACCGATGATTGGGTGGACTTGGTGAACACCATCGCGGCTCAGGGTGCGGTCGAGTGGTACATGGCTCCCACTGCGAAGACGCTGTTCAACGCCACCGGAAAGGGCTACTTCCCCCATGGAATCACCATTGGGAAGACCATCACCATCCATGAGTCGGCCAAGGGAAACCTCGACCTACTCGCGCACGAGTACGGGCACGCGCTTGGTCTCCAGCATACGAAGACCCTCGACCCAGACGTGATGAATCCCGTTGCTTGGCTACGGATGGGTGATGAGAACGACCTGCGTGTCAAGTTCAAGCAGAATTTCCCAGACTACACCTTTATCGCCGCTACACCGAGCCCACTTGTTGTCGTCGGTCTGCTCGGTGTTGCCTATGCTCTCACGCGGTCTTTATGAGAACATGAAGAAGCGCCATTCAGCGGTTCTGGGGATGACACGCAGTGGAAAGACCTACTTCGTCAGCAAGGTCTTCAAGCAGATGCAAGAGGATGGTGTTCACACCATCTTTGTCGACCCAAAGTCGGAAATCACCGACCTTGGGCGTGTCTGCAAGACTCCCATGGAGGCCTACGCTGCCCTCCTTTCAAAGACGCCAGCCATTGTCCTACACACCCCGGCCGCGAAAGAAGAGCGAGTGGCGGCGCTGAACAGCCTGATGGAAAAGGTGTTCACGCTCTCCAACAAGCCGGGGTTCAAGCGGATTCGCCGGGTCATCGCGATTGACGAGATTCAAACGTTCGTTCGTAAGGGAAGCAACGACGCCATCGAACAGTTGTACCTCGTTGGCGCGGGGAAGGGCATCGTCGGCATCGGGATGACGCAGCGTCTCCAACTGATGTCCGAAACGGTGTGGAGCCAAGCGGAGAACAAAGTCATCTTCCGCATCGACGACCGCCCAGAATACCTCAAGGGCAGGAACCTTGAGCACTACATCGAGCACGTCCCTTTCTTCATGAGCCCGGAATACCAATACTGGTACTACTTCACTGCCGGAGACGGGACGTGGAAGAAATCGAAGCCAATTGGGAGTAGCGAGGCATCAAGTCCACCCAGCACCAAGCCTAAGAGCCTGAAGCGTCTGCGATTGGATAGATGATTCTGATTACGGTTCCTCACGCTGCCCCCGGGGAGGGACAGGATGAGGGGGCCACCCGTTTCGTCTATCTGCTTGAGGACTCGTTGCGGCAGGCAGGAGAAATCGTCACCGTCATCGAGGGCGATGTCCCCCGCGACATCCTCGACCTTAACCGTACTGATGCAGCGAAAAGTGATTTCGTGATGGAGGTGTTCGATGCGATGATGGAAGCCTCGGTCCACATCGACCTGCATTCCTTCCCAGACATTTCAGGAGAAACGGAGCACGGGTACGACCTTGACGTATGGCGCGAAGGAACGGTCGTTCTGTTCAACATCCCTGAAGTGACCGATGCTGGTCTGCTCAGTGCCATTGTTGGGGCGTTCGAGGACGACGGTGTCGCCAGCATGATTCAGGAAGCAGGTTTCGAGAACTACCTGACCAACGCGGCAAGCACGCTGTTTGATGCGCCTTCGATTCTGGTTGAGGTCAACGACGCTGCTGGCCGAGATTACCAGATGGTGGTTGATGCCCTTGTGGAGGGAATTGCGCGTTTCCTTGCTGGGCAAGATACGCCTGATGACGTTCGAACTCTTGACGAAGAAGAACAATCGCCCGCTCAATGACGTGCGTTCGGTTGGCGTAGCGCCTGCTGTTGATGAGCATCTCGATGAAGTCGTAATCGTCGGGAGACAAGGTGATGCTGACCGGGATTTTTCTTGCCCGGACGGCATGACGATTGCTCATCGTTGCTCGCAACATCACCGGGGGTATCAAGGTTCGGCTGCATACCTTACCCCCACTTTTCGGGGATGCCTATCACATAGCATACGATGCGACCATATTTTCTTCATATAGGGGGAGTCGATGAGGGTGATTCTGAAGGTGGTCCGATGGCTCTTCAGGAACTGGTGATTGTGAACCCAGCCCGGAAGACGACCAAGCGCCGCCGGACCAACAAAAGGAAAGTGAACAATATGGCCCGACGAAAAGTCTCCCGCC